>Ga0209541_10011953_pt1 | contig 13497 bp, 12 predicted proteins | sample RifCSPlowO2_01_FD_184027 | JGI IMG/M metagenome (GOLD analysis project Ga0209541, IMG submission 184027) | Groundwater microbial communities from Rifle, Colorado - Rifle CSP2_plank lowO2_0.1 (SPAdes) (version 2) | ecosystem: Environmental > Aquatic > Deep subsurface > Groundwater | place...
ATGCAACAAGGCACTTTTTAGCATTCTTTGGACAAGTTCAAAACAATTGAAAAAAGCTATTTTAATTTCTTCAACATTTGCTTGAACGACGATTCGTTCAAGTCTGCCAAAAAAGCTATTTGAGCTTTTTCAGCATTGCGGATAGTTTTTTGGCATGCAGCGTTTCGCACCCGATTTTAGTAGCAAATTCTAGAACGCCTTCATCGCTGGAGACTAAAATTCCTTCCAGCTCCTTGGAGAGCAGGATCAGCTCGAAATCCTCCTTGCTGTCCACGAGTCCCGCCCGCATTGCATCGCGATATTTATCCCGCAGCTTGCGCAGCTTGGGCTGGTTGTCCGGCTGGTTGTCCTGGGCGAACTGCTCGGCCAGGCGCAATCCTTTGTTGAGCCGCCTTCGTACATCCTCGATGAAATCGTACAATACGGCCGCAGGAAGGTAAATCGCATACGTATTCGGCGCGCGTTTTTTGATATGCAGCTCCAGCTCGTTCGCCACTTTTTCGGAGAGAAAATGCGAAAGCTCCTTAAACACGCTGGGCGGCATGTAGAATTCCGATTTTTTCTTCCCTGTTTTTTTCAGAAATCCCTTTACCGCGGCATCGGATGTTTTTCCAAAGAATATGCGCACATGCGGATTGACAAACAGGGAGGTATCGATGACGAAACGTTTCATGATGCTCTAAGGAAAAATAGGATTATTAAGGTTGGTTTTAATCAAAGAACTAGCCAGGGAAATAAAAACGTTAAAGTTGCTGGCTAAATCTTGTGGTGGACAAGCTTTTTTACGATTGGCGTTTCTTGGAATCCCCGCTTCCAACCAACTCACTATATATTTAGATTAGGAAAGATTTATAATATCTATCTTACTAATAAGATTTGGTGATCTAATGAGAGAACTGCTTGAAATGGGAACGGTAAGTGCAAGGGGCCAGATAGCCATACCGGTAGATATACGAAAAGAAATGGGCTTGGAGGAAGGGGCAAAAGTACTGTTCTTTTTGGAAGAGGATACCCTGCTTATCAAGAAAGTAAGCGCGCAGACATGGAAGGAAATTACGCAACCGCTTCGCGAGGCGAAGAAGAAGATTAAGGAAGAAGAGGTTGATGCACTTGTTCACAGGATGCGAAAGAAATGAGGATTGTACCTGATACCAACGTTCTTATCTCCGGAACGTTTTGGGAAGGTGAGGCATTTCGGATAATGCAGCTTATTGAGCAGAGAAAAGTGCACTGTTTTCTTTCTAAGGACATATTAGAGGAATATAATCGAGTAATGCATAGTGATGAAATACTCGAAAAAATTGAAGAGAAGCATCTGGCGGTAAAATCCGTGCTCCTTAAGGTATTGGAAGTCTGCGAGATCGTTGATCCTAAACGGAAAGTACATGTGGTTAAAGACGAGCCGGCAGATAATCGGATTCTGGAATGCGCCCTGGAAGCGCAAGCCGATTATGTTATTACGTATGATGCCGCGCACCTGCTAAAGCTGAAAGAATTTGAAGGGATAAAGATTGTTTCTCCAACCGAATTTTTGCGAATTTTTACTTCGTAAAAAAAACTGTAAACAAAGGAAAATTCGCCTTGACCGGAGTTATATTAGCTTGATCAGTCCGCGTCCAATTTCCGGGATCTGCCCGCCGAACAGGTTGGTGGTGGACAGTACAAAGGTAATCGTAGCCGTCATCGCAACGATCGGAATCAGGCAGATGTTGATAACGAGCGGCTGGAGAAGCCGTCCCGTCAATGCATCCAGAATGAGATTGTCGAATTCTTCGCCATAGGCCTCCAGCCAGGAGAGCTGCTCCGCTGCCCGCCACCGTTCCTGGGCACCGCACACCGGCATGTCCACCGGGAGCGAAGGAAGATTGCAGGTAAAACGCTCGTCCGGCGGACCGGTTAAATCCTGCACATCTACCAATCCCTGCAACGGCGTTGCACTCAGGGTGCTCATGAAGACAAAGGCAAAGGGAAACACGAAATACAGGCCCAGCGAAATCGCCATCAGGTAGGCGCCCGCACCGCGCGTAGGCGGGAAGGCGCGCAAAACGATGCCCACGCTCAAAAAGAACAGCGCGTAATGCTTGATGAAGTTGAGCGTGTGCACCAGCAGGAAATACGCCATCATGTAAAATGTCAACGACTTGGTGATGGATTTTATAACTTCCACCAGGGGTTTGGATCCCCCGCCTGTGGCTTGCTCGCTCATAAACATTTCCTGGTACATGGATGCCGCCGGCTCAGCGAACAGGTTCACTCCGTACAGCAGGCCGATAAAACCCTGGGCACAACTGGCCATGGGCTGCATATAGAGAATGGCCACATCGGACAGCTTGTAGTATTCCGGAAACGTAAACGTGCCGGCCGCACCGCCAACGTTGTAGGACAGCCGGAACATTTCGGCCGTCAGCCGGAGCAGCAACGGCTCGCCCTGTTCAATGAAGAAGATGAGCAGCAGTACCATGAATACCGTGGATCCGGCAAACACCATCTCGGATTTGAATACGGTTTCCAGTTGCTTGACGTCGAGCAGCCGCGACAGCATGAGCAGGAGGCTGGCGGCAAGGACGGAGATAAACGCGGCCATCAGCGCATAGACGCGCCAGTCCACCAGGATGCTGTCCACGTGCCCGGGTACATGACGGGCAAACGCCAGCGTTAGCAGGAACAGCAGGAACAACGCACGTTTCATCATATCATCCTCGTTAATGCTGTAATATCGATCTCTTCGCCGAAGCTTCGGCTGAGATGCCGGACGGCCTGGATTAAGATTAAAATATTCACGGCAGGCATTAGATAGCCGATGCCGAATGCCTCTGCCACGACGACAAGCGGAAGAAGGAATAGGGCGGTGAAGCCTACGCCAATCGCTGCGGATGCCACATCCCCGAGCATGCCGATGAAACGCAGGCTAATGACATATTCCAGAAACCCCGGCAAGGTCAAACCACGCAACGATTCGCCGATATGCCCGCCCATGTTGCTCTGTTCCCAGTAGTTCCCCATCTGCTCCGTGAAAGTAGGTAAATTGCCATAGGTGGGATCGAGAAACATGATGCCGGTGATCACCTGCTGGGCCGGAAAGATGAACAGGAAGCCGATGGCGATCGCAATGAGCGTCCCGCCGATACGACGCGTGGGCGAGAACGAACGCAGGATAAGGCCCAGCGGCAGGTACCATTTCAAAAAGGCAAAAAGGCTGAACTCATATACGAGCAACAACGCGTTGTTGATGATCATCGCAATGGCCAGCGCAGAGGTAACGTTGTAGGTGATTTGTTTGAAGGGCGCGCTCAATCCTGCCAGCGGCGCGGCGACCATCCCGATGCCAAGGGGGCGCGAATAGAATGTTGCGGAAGCAAGCTGGTCAAGCTGGAAGTTTATAAAATAAATCGCTGCCAGCCACTTGGTAAGCTCATGATCGAATTTCACAAAATACTGCTGCGCAGCCTCGTACAGGGTGAGCGAAGCAAAATCCGGATCCGTGGATGGCAGCAAACTGCTTACGGTCAGGTTGCACATGCCCTGCACCAGCGCTATCGTAAACACGATGAGCAGCACGCTGGTGAGCAGCTCGTATATTTCAAAATGAATGAATGTATTGAGATTGGGATTGCGGAAGATGACGGAGAGCATGTAGAAGAAAGCCAGGATCATCACGCTGGCGATGAGGGCGATTCCCGCTGTCCCTATCCATCCCGGGATGGCGGTTCCGGCAAGGCCACTGCCCACGGTGCCGCACACCAGATCGTTGATCGGCAAGCCATTATCCGCGGTAAGGTGGGTAAGTACCATCAGATCAGCCTCAGGAACGCCATGAAATTCACATTCGCCCCGAATGCCTTGGCGGCTTCCCGCGCGAACGTCAATGTAACGAAGATGTTGATGAACGGTAAAAGCAAACTGATGATGACGAAATAGTAAATGGCATTACGTATTAGTTCGAACATCAGGGTGATCGATGCGCCGGCAAAGAACGGCATGAGCACACCGGCCATCATGAATGTCAGTACGACCGTCAACAGGCTCAGGCCTTGCAGGCCCGATGTTTCAAAGAACTGGCCAACGAGATATTCATTATCCAGCAATGTTAACGAGGTTAGGCGGTAGATTTCATAGTTCGCCACAAACATCATGGGATACAGCATCTCCAGTGCGAACACGATGGCGAACAGCGCGCTGCCGGCGGAACGCGTATGCGGAATCATATAGAGGATCATGCTTAACGGAAAGAGCAATCCCCAGCGCCACGTTTTAATCAGGCAGAGCATGATGAGATGCAACATCCATTCGCCGATGGCAACGCCCAAAAACTGCATTGTGGTTCCAAGGATATCAATAATCGGTTTCAGCGCCGGGCCGAGGTTGAATGTCCACATCGTACGGAAGTTGATCCCTACCCATAACGTGGACGTATACAACGTATGGATGACGGAATTGAAGATGGCGAGCGTGCTTAAATCGCTGGTGATCTTGAAGATCATCAGCCGCGAATAGGCCATGGACGCATCGATGATGGTGGGGCTGCTGTCGTACAGTCGTTGCGCCACCGGATCGCCCAGATCAATGCCTTGCGTATTGAACGCATACCACATGTCCGCGCCCTGCGTGAGAAGGTAGAGGGACATGACGATGGTGCTCATCTGCAGCAACTGGAAGAATTCATCCTTCACCGTGGCGAGGATTTTTGGCGATTGGAGGAACTGGCCGACCATGTAGAGAATCCCCAGCGCCATGGATACGATGACTATGATAAGAAATACGTTGCGCAACTGGCCTACGGCAAAGGTGGTCTGCCATGGATCGCTGCACTGGCCGACATCCGCCACGGAAAATTCGCTGGTGGCGGGCGGCGGCGTGCCTTCTTCGGCCCATTCCCGTCCCGGCTCCAGGTGTTCCCGCGTATCTTCCAAGAGATCCTGCTGGGCAAACAGCAACCCGGCCAGCACCAGCAGCAATATCCATTGTTTCATAGTATCCCTAGATCAAATGCGTTAATCCCGCGATTTCCGTTTCTCCTCCTAACATGATGGAAAGGTTTTTGATCGCGGCAATAGTGGCGAGGGCACCCAGCAGCGCGAAGAACACCGAAAAGAATGCCAGGCGGGCCAGCGTATCGACAATGCCGCCGGCTTTGAACATCCCGCCTATCCAAAACCTATCATACCAGGCAACCTTGGAGATTTCCCCGAACCACGCCTCCTCTCGTTGTTGCAGCTCTTCGAACTGTTCTTGGAACTCCTCGTTTTCCACGTCCACGTCTGCATAGATATCGAACGGCCGAAGCTGCTCGGCCAATGTTTGGGAGCGGATCATTCCTTCGTTCAGCGTGCGGCTGACGCGGATGTTCCCGCAGAACGCGGATTGTCCGGTAACATCCGCGGTGTACATCGCTTCCCGTGCCGCTTGTTCCTCTGCTTCCAGATCAATGCGATCCCTGCCCGCCGGACCGTAGCCCAGCAGGGGCACCTCTCCGCGGATGTAGAAATGGTTGGCGATCGGCGGATCGTGCAGCTCCGGATCGGACGGATCGTAGTTCTGGATCTTGATCTGGTTGATGATCAATGCGCCAAACGCATAAAACATCGGGAAGATGAAAAACAGGGAAAGCGCGATGGCCATGAGCAGTCCACCCAGCCTGCGCGTGAAGGTGAAGGCACGGAGGACGACGCCCAGTACAAACAGGACAGGGAATAGGGAGGTGGCAATAAAACGGATAAGCACTTCCTGGAACATGGTGACCGTCATGATAAGGATGGATTTGCTGAACACTTCCGCCTTAACGGTATTGCCCATCGCCCATATGCCCCGCCAGGGCGTCCAGGTGAACATGCCGGCCGGCTCGATGACATTTTCCATGCTCAGCTGGGCATCGGCAAGGGTAGCCGTGACAATATAGCTAATGTAGGTGGACAAGCCCAGATCGCTCGTTTCCTTGAATACCGTGGAAAGGAAGTAGAGGGAGAGGCGGATATGGCACTGCTCAATGCCATAGTAAATGCTGCCCGGGATGTTTTGGAAATTCGTATCGCACACGCAACTGGTATAGGGATCCGAACCCGCTACTACGCCGGTAACGACGCTGTTAGCTGCACCCACCGCATAGAGCGCGAACACTAGGATGATCACGGAATAGATGATCTCGAACAATTCGATCTTTGCCCAGGCCTTCATGCGCTCGTTCATGAGTATGTTGCCGAATACGTATACCAGCAGCATGAGCAGCAGGCTGATGGTCAGAAGAATGCCGCCGATGGCAACCCACGCTTCGAAGAGCGGGGTCAGGCCGATGGCCGGTGCATCCGGTGTCGTAGTGACACAGCCCATGGCCAGCAGCAGGAACAATCCATAATAGATGTGGAGTTTCATAGGATCACAATTTCATAAGAATGAATTTGGTGGCCGCACCGATAAAGGCGATCGTGATAGTCGTCGAAAGCGCGGGCAGGAAAAATGCCGGCATGGAAAGGCTGGCCAGCCCCTCCAGAATAAAGGAAAATTCCAGCGGGGTAAGGAAATTCAGGCCCACCTCGGAAAAAACCGCGTTGTAGGCCGCGGGAATGATGGGCGTGCCAATGATGGGCGTGCCAATGCCGAGCCGGGGCAGGTTCTGAATGGCGTACGTCCCGAACAGGCCGGCGATCGGGAACTTGGCACCGCACACGGAAAGGATGGCAAAGCGCGGGGGGTAGTATACCTCCATGTTCATTTCATCCATCACCTTTTCATGGATGACGTATGTCGTGGGAAAGACAATGCCGAAGCCCATGGCGAATGCGATGAGAAATGCGCCGGCCTCCCGCGTAGGCGGGAAAAACCGGAGGATAATACCTGCCGGCAGGAACAGCGTAACCATTGTTGCATCGATGAGCTGCATGCCCATGAGCTGGACGGTCAGGCTGCCGTATACCGTGGTCATGCCAAATCCGATTAGATTCAGTATCTGCATGAGGGAATCGATGCCCGGAAATAACTTATACGTCGTTGTCAACACGAATTCGCCCGTCCGCCGCGAGAACATGTTCCATACCGACAGGCATGTCTGCAGGAAGAAGGTATCCCGCATGCCCGGAACGACGCCGTCCTCCACCATGCGGGTGAGAAAGCCGCTCGCGGCCTGGGTAACGCTGGGAACGCCGGTCAGCTGCGCTGCCGCCACGTTCATGCCCTCGTAAAACCCGATCGCCGCAATCAGGATGATGAACGACATCACGATCTCGTACAATTCGATATGGAGATAGGCCTCCCATTCCGGCACCTTTAATGCGTGGGAAGCGAGGTAGGTGAGCAGGACGATGAACAGCATGAGCATGCCGACAATCCCGACGATTGGAAGGTAGAAGGTCAAATCCGCCATGGCTTACACCAGCTTGGTCAGCCCCGCAATCTCGATCTCCCCGCCAATGAGCGAGGCGATGTTGCGATACGCCGTAATCGTGATGATGATCTCTAGCACCGAAGTGAATATAACCAGGATGACGAACTGGGACACGGTAACGACTTCAAATACGAGCATGTTGTACAGGCCGCCGGATGCCCCAACTACAGGAAAGACGGAGTAGAGAATACTGGAGATGAAATTGCCACCAAAGCTCCACATGAACAGGGTAACCTCACCAACGGTATGGAAAAAACCGCCTACCACTTCCCACACTCCGTGCAGGAAATTTCCGACCCCGCAAAGCAGTCCGCCGATGCCCGGGCCGCACACCGTCCGCTCGCGGGCCCGGAGGGTAATGGCATGGCCCCCCTGGAAAACATCCTCCAGCACGGTATTCGCATGGGCATGTTTATCGGCAATGAGATCGTCGAAATACTGCTGGCTGCGATCGGCCGATGTATATCCGGCTACGTTAGGCACGTAGCTGAAGTTGGGAGGCTGGTAGGCGTCAAAGATGAGATAGTTGGAAAGCAGTATCGTCAGCGGATAGACAAAGAACCCTACGATACAGATGGCGATGAGGCTGGATCCGGTGGTACGGAACCAGGGAAAGGCCCGCAGCATGATGCCGATCGGAAGCAGCACAACCGGAATCGCGTCCCGCGCAAAGATCAGCAGATGCTCCTTGGCAATGATCACCATCATGGTGTAGCCGATCGCTTCCACTAAGACGGTATGCGCCTCGGTGAGCAGCACCAGCCCTTCAAACGGATTAAGATTCAGCGAAATGATGTTTAGACCTGGCAGCTGCGAGCCGATAGGGAAGGAGATGGTGGACAGGAATCCGATCAGGACGTCATACAGATAAAGATTGACATATACGGAACGCAGGCGGACGAACAACACCTCCAGTGCAAAATAGGCAATGTCCACATGACCGGCCTGAAAATTGCCTGCCGCAGCACAAAGACCGGTGGTGGCGGCACAGAGCAGGCTCCGGGTGGCATTGCCCATGGTGAAGTAGAGGAACCCCCAGCCCAGCACGATGAGGATGGACATGAAAAAGGCGGCCAGCTCCTCCTGCTTGATGGCATCCATGGGCGGATGTTGGAGAAAGGCGGCAACGAGATAGAATATGACGACGACGAAAGCGGAAAAAAGCAGAGACAGGCTGACATAGGTGGTGATAGGATGCAGGCCGGAAGGAAGATACGATTGCATGACATTTTCGATGACATTGGGGTCGACCAGCCAGATGAGCACGGCATAGAGCACTGCGGCGAGCAGCGCGCCGGTGAGCATCGTCGTAGACCACACGGTGACCCGCGCGCGCATTTCTGCACCCATTATCTGGCCCAGCGCATAGAGCAGGGCGCCGAGGAAAATCAATAATCCGAATACGATCCCAACGATCGGCTGAACGAGATTAAGCACGAGGTTCCGCAGGCCTTCCATGATACTAGCAGCAAAGACCGTGGAGGAAAGGAGGAGAAGAGATAGGAATATCCACGAATGCAGGCGCATAGCTCTCAGCATTAGTAGGCATAGTAGAAATAAAAAGGTTGTTTACCAACGGTATACCGCTTCTGGGGTTTTTATGACGGGTAGTGTAGATAAAAAATGGCAAGTGCAATGGGAGAAGGCGGGATTGTTCGAGGGTAACCCGGTTCCAAAAAAACCGAAAAAATTCATTACCGCCGCGTTCCCGTATCCGAATTCCCCCCAGCACATCGGCCATGGACGCGCGTATACGACGACGGACATCCATGCGCGCTACTGGCGGATGCAGGGGTACAATGTGCTCTTTCCGATGGCGTTCCACGTTACCGGCACGCCCATCCTGGCCATGGCCAAAAGAATAGCGAAGGGCGATAAGGAGATTTACGATATTTTTGAAAGAATTTATGGTATTCCCCCTTCCACCACGCGTACGCTCGCTGAACCCACAAAGCTGGTGATGCATTTTTCCGAAGAGATTGAGCAAGGCATGCAGGAGATGGGGTATGCGATTGATTGGAGAAGGAAGTTTTATTCCTTTGATAAGCCGTTCAACCGGTTCATCCAGTGGCAGTTCCGCAAGCTGAAGGAAAAAAAGCATCTCGTGCAGGGCGCACATCCGATTGCCTGGTGCCCATCGGATAACCAGGCCGTGGGCGCGCACGACACCCAGGGCGATGTGGATCCGGAGCTGAAGGAGTTCACTGCCATAAAGTTTCGTTATCGCGACGGGTATCTGCTAACCGCCACGCTCCGGCCTGAGACGGTTTATGGCGTAACCAACATCTGGGTGAATCCAGAAGTGACGCATGTGAAGGCAAAGAGCAAGAATGGTGGGATATATTATGTTTCCAAGAAAGCAGCCGAAAAGATGAACGCCCAGGACTGGGAATTAGAGGTTTTGGAAGAGCTGAAAGGCGAAGCATTGTTGAAAGGGAAAGCAAAGAACCTGGTCACCAGGGAGGAAGTGCCACTGTATAAGGCACCGTATGTGAAGGAGGAGGAAGGGACTGGAATCGTGATGAGCGTACCCTCCCATGCACCGTATGATTACATTGCATTGCGCGATATGGGAAAACCACTGGAATTTCCGCCTATCGTTAAGGTAGAAGGCTATACTTTTATGGCAAAAGAGCTGATCGAGCAACGCAACATCAGGGACCAGCACGATCCGAAACTGGAGCAGATCGTGAAGGAGGTGTACAAGAAGGAGATATTGGCGGGCGTAATGGTGGCTGGACCGTACAAAGGCGAACGGGTGTCCACGGCCATCGAGAAAACAAAGGCGGACATGCTGAAGAACAAGCAGGCGATCGTGCTATGGGATATCGGCAACAAGCCGGTGCGCTGCCGCTGCGGGGCCGAAGCGATTGCTACGATTTTGAAGGACCAGTGGTTCATCGATTACGGGAATGCAAAATGGAAAGAAAAAACAAAAGAATGCCTTGCACAGATGGCAGTCATTCCTGAAAAAACAAGAAGTGAGTATGAATATGCCATTGATTGGTTTAAACAGAAAGCATGTGCACGAAAACAGGGATTGGGAACGAAATTTCCTTTTGATGAGCAACTCGTCATTGAGGCATTGAGCGATTCTACTATTTATATGGCATTTTATACGTTTGCCCATTTGCTGAAAGATTTTGATGAAAAAGAAATGGATGAGGATTTTTTTGATTACGTATTATTGGGAAAGGGGAAAGGGAAGGCAAAATGGAAAAAATTCCGCGAAAGCTTCCTCTACTGGTATCCGCTGGATTCCCGGCATTCGGGAGCGGATTTGATACGGAATCATCTGCCTTTTTTTATTTTCAATCATGTTGCGCTATTTGAAGAAAAGCTCTGGCCCAAGCAAATAGTAACCAACGGCTTCGTTCTTATGGAAGGGAAAAAGATGAGCAAGAGCCTGGCAAATATCCTTCCTTTGCGCAAAGCCATCCAGGAATACGGGGCGGACGTTGTTCGCTTTGCCATTGTGAGCGGGGCGGAACTTTCCCAGGATGCGGATTTTAGTCCGGCGGTGGCAGAGGGAACGAGAATGAGGCTGCAATTCATTTCCAATCTGGTAAAAGAAGAGACAAAACACAGGATGCAGGACCCAAAAACCATAGAGGCCTGGCTGCTTTCCCGATTGCACAGGAAGCTGGCAAAGGCGGGCGAACTATACGAGAAATTTGCATTGAGAGAGCTGGCACTCGCATTGTTTTATGAGATGTACACTGATTTGCGATGGGCGATAAAACGCGATCCGGAGGTTTCCCTGCATCGTTTTTTCAAGGCATGGACGCCAGCCATGGCACCGTTCATCCCGCACCATGCCGAAGAATTTTGGGCCATGTTGGGAGAAAAGCCGTTTGTTTCCAATGCGCCTTTCCTCAAAGCAGATGAACAGCTGATCAATGGGGAAGTGGAGCAAGCCGAAGAGCTGGTGCAAACGATATTCCATGATAGCGAGAAGATTGCCGCTCTATTGGGCAAAAAACCAACCGCTATTTACATTTACGTTGCGTCGCCCTGGAAATTCTCCCTGTACAAGCTGACCGGCATGGAGAAGGACATGAAAACAATTTTGGAAAAGGCAGCCCAGCACCCGATCTTACGCCATTACATGAAGGACGCATCACGCCTCGTTAAGGCATGGAGCAGGAATTTTCATGCGCTGCCGCCGGTGCTGCGGGAGGACCAGGAACTGGAGGCACTGCAAACGGCGCAAACATTCCTGGCCAAAGAGCTGGGTTGCAAGGTGCAGATAGCACGCGAAAAAGATGGAAAGCACGAAAAGGCGAAGAATGCATTGCCGGGAAAACCTGCAATTGTTTTAGAGTAGTCGTATCCGTTTAGCCGATTGCAGTAGAAAGATACAATAATTTTTCTATTTTCCGAATAAACTTTTCTGCAAATCCGACCAGTTTAGTCGCATCTTCTTCGCTGGAATAGTAATCGCTTTCGTATACGACTTTATGGCGCTTTTCCCGATAATTATCTAGGAGAATAATCGTATCCTCTCCAAGCTCTTTCATATATTTTGCTTCTAGATAGCGGACGACACATACGTGGCTTCGCTCGCGATATCCATCTTTGAACAGTATGGCGCGCGCCGCATCGAATAGTGCCGCGTAGGCCGCCATCACCGCCACATTATAATCGTCGTTTTCAAGGCAGGATTTAGCTTCTTCGAACAACACGTTCGCCTTTTCCACTTGGTTTTTGGCTTCCGTAGGGGCGGGTGGAACCGGCTTAATCAAACCCTCTCTCAGGCACTTTTCCAATGTCACCATACTGCATCCCTCCACAGGCGTATCGAATGGTAAAGGGAATAGTAAAAATTAGGATTATTTTTTTGCAGATCCCTTAGTTTTTCTTTGGTTACGATTGTTATATCTAGTTTTTTGCCCAGTTTTTTTTCTAATGCTCTTCGTATTTTCCCCAGTACCAAATCATCCGGTTCCTGCTCTACAAAAATCCAAACATCCACATCCGCATTCTCGTTATTCGTTCCCTTGGCCCAACTGCCATACAGCCCAATACCCTTCACGCTTTGGAGCATTTTTCGTATTTGAGCAACCATCCTCCCATCTTTCAAGAGATGGATGTTTTCCATAAGGCGAAAGGCCTGGATCAACGGTGTATTTGCTACCTGCATTCCCTTGATCCAGCCGTATTTTTTCCATATCGCAACGTACTTATGCACCTGGGAAGGACTGACGTTTGCTTGCCGTGCAATCTCGTACAGGCTGGCCGGCTTAGTAGAATACAATAATACCTGCATGATCCGCTCCCTTTCAGGTGTCGAAATCAATTCAGAGATGTTCATACAATGTAAATATAATGTTCACAATTTATAAATATATTGTTCATATAATGTGAACATGGTTTCCATCCTCGATCTTCTTTCCTCCCAAGTTCCGAAGGCACGCCAGCCCTACCTTCCCCGTTCCTACGACCTGCTGGGCAGCATCGCCATCGTGGACATCAAACCGGAAGTACGAAAATACTCGAAAAAAATAGCGCAGGCGATTCTGGAACTGCACAAACCCGTCCGTACCGTGCTCCAAAAAGCCAGTGCGATGCACGGAACGTACCGCGTACGCAAATTAAAATGGCTGGCGGGCGAAAAAACCACGGAAACCGCATACAAAGAACACGGGGTGAACATGCGATTGGATGTCGCAAAAACCTATTTCTCCGTCCGCCTGAGTAATGAGCGGCTTCGCATTGCTGAACGGGTGAAACCCGGGGAAAACGTGCTGGTGTTTTTTGCAGGGGTGGGGCCGTTTGCATTGGTAATTGCAAAAAAACAGCCCCGGTGCAGCGTAATAGGTATAGAACTCAACCCCCATGCAACCCGATATTTCAAGGAAAACGTATTACTGAACAAACTGCAAAACTGCACCGCCATTAAAGGGGATGTGAAAAGGCTGGCCCGAAAATACAAAGGCTGGGCGCACCGCATCCTGATGCCCCTGCCCAAGGGCGCGGAGGATTTCCTGGACGCAGCATTTTTAGCAGCAAAGCACGGCTGCGTTGTTCATTTCTACCAGTTTGCAAAAGCAGAAGACCCGTTTGGCGATGCTAAGGAAAAAATCCTGGCAGCAGCTAAAAGAAATAAGTGCAACGTTAAA
>Ga0209541_10011954_pt1 | contig 13496 bp, 12 predicted proteins | sample RifCSPlowO2_01_FD_184027 | JGI IMG/M metagenome (GOLD analysis project Ga0209541, IMG submission 184027) | Groundwater microbial communities from Rifle, Colorado - Rifle CSP2_plank lowO2_0.1 (SPAdes) (version 2) | ecosystem: Environmental > Aquatic > Deep subsurface > Groundwater | place...
CCAGCCATATCTGTTTTCATCTCTTCGATGTATTTCGTCGGCTTTAAGTTATAGCCCCCTGAATCAAACGTTATTCCCTTGCCGATGATAGCTGTATATTTTCCTGAACCGCCTTTATAATCTAGTAACATCAATTTTGGAGGTCTATCAGATCCGGCAGCCACACCTAACAATGCGTTCATACCGAGTTTCTCCATATCTTGCTTATTCAATACCTTTACCGAAACTTTTCCGCCAGCAATTTTCTTTGCTTCAGCTTCTAAATCACTCGGCGCCATAGTGCAAGCTGGCTCATTCACCAGATCTTTAGCATAATTGGTGCATTCTGCGATAACTCGTCCTTCCTTCAACCCCTGAATCAATTGGTCTTGAGTTCCCGACCACTGAAGAACAGCTTGTTCTAAAGGAACCTGCTCATCTTGCTTTTCCTTTCCTAAATATTTAGTGTAACGATAATTGCTAAGGATTAGCCCTTCTGCTGCACATCTCCCCATCTCTAGCGGCGGTAAAGAAAAAAATCCTAAGATATCGGTGCAGAAGGAGACCTGTTTCGTAGCTTGAGTGTACTTTACGGTCTTTCCTAGCACTCTCCGAAGATGATTCCCCGTTAATTCTTTCTCTTTCCCTAAGCTGATAACAAGCACTTTTTTCCCATTGAACGTTGTAGAATAAGTTGTTCCAAATTTATCAGGGGCAATATTCTTTCGCTTGATGGCAGCAGCAATTTCCTGCTGTAATCCTTTCTCTGCGATGCTTCCTTTGTCGCTCATCCCATACACCAGAACGTCCTGTTTGGAGTCCATCCCTTTTTCAATAGTTATTTTCATGAGCCTTAGAAATAGCATTTTCTATTTAAAAGCTTTGGTACAGCTAAAAATCCCGCATAAATGGGTTAAAAATAGGGGTAAACCATACAAAATGCACCTAAAAATCGATCTTCACTCTTCTCTCTTTCTGCCGCTGTAACCTATGTCTGCTTCGCATAAACCTATCTACAATATGCTGGTGAAGCAGCGATTCGGCAACCAAAATGACTAAAAAGAGGAAAAGGGCATAGGAAATTAAGGTTAGGAAATCTACTCCCATGCCTGAAAGATTTGTCTGAAAGATAAATACTTCCCGGATCAGCTTTTCGGTAATGACGAAAGGATTGTAAAACGTTATTTCTCGTAAGAACGGTGAAACACTTTCCAAAGGGAGGATGACTCCAGAAAGGAAAAGCATGATACTTCCTAAAGAGATCGATGCTAACACCCCCGTTTCTTCAGAAGTAAATACATAACCCAAAGCCATCCCTAAGAAAGTAAACACAGAACCGCCCACCAATAAGATGATGAAGATGAGCGGCATCATCGACAGGCTATTTTCCAAAAAGATGAGGGACACCGTTAAGATGATGACTACTTGGATGATGATGAGGATAAGATTAGTAAGATATGTAGAGATGATAAACGTCGCTTTCTTCAAAGGGAGGAAAAAGTTTCTCAGGAACGCCGGGCTGTTTTTCTCCATCATCACTAACGTTGTTCCTAAAAGGAGAGAGGTGAACATCACCACTAAAACAAGCAGGGAAGGGAAGAGATAATTCAGATAGGTCCCTTCTCTTCCTACTCGTTCTATTTTCGTGATTAAAGGGGAGGTGATCGTCTCTGCATCTGTTACCGGCAACGCATCCAACTCGGCATGGACCACTGTCAGCGATTCCACTACTGAATTCAGCGTGCTGCTGATCTCCGATAAGGAGCTGGACGTTCCGCCTAGAGAAGTGCTGATGCTTTGCACCGTTCCCGCAGCAGCATTGATCTTTCCAGACAAGACACCAACCTGCCCTTCCAGCGAAGAGATGACATTTTCAAGGTTATCGCTTCCTGAACCCTTCACCATCCCTGCTGCTGACGCCAATTCGCTGGCAGCGCTATCCAGGGCAAGAGTGATCGTTTGTTTCTCTTCATCACTTAAGCCTGAGGCAGTGACTACTGTTTTAGCATCAGTCACTTTACCCTGAGCTGTGCTTACTGCCGATGCTGTCTGGCTGATAAGAGTCGTGTTATATGTCAGCGTAACCGCCTGCAAGTCAAGGCTCGACAGGCTGGAGCTGTAGGTTCCTGAGGAGCTTGATAATGAAGAGCTGCTATCCTTAGCCACTACCAGTAAACTATTTTTATCGTTCAACGTGCTCTTTGTAGAAGCTAGTTTTGAAAGAATATTTCCCGTAATCTCTTGAGAAATTTCTTGACTCTTAAAGTTAAATTTTGATTTTAGCGTCTCTTGCACCATATACACCAGGTTGATTTTGCTGGGATCAAGATGGAAGGTTATTTCTTTTGGAGTATTTCCGTCGATCTTGAAACTTTCCGGCAGATCTATGCAAGTATGTACAAAACCAAACTTGATGTCTTCGACGCATTCTTCGATAGAATCTTCATATTTTACAACCTTATAATCTTCTTGTTGAAGGGTGGCGATGAATGATTCCACATCTGCAGTAAATGTTGACGAATAGACCCCTATGTTTAACCCCAAGTTCGAGGAGGTGTTGAATGACAACCCTATAATGAGGATGATGAGAAGTGGCGCAAAAATAACGATTAAGGCGGACAACTTCGTCCTAACTAGCAGCTTTAAGTTCTTTCTTGTTATGAGCCAAACTGATCTCATCTTGTCACCTCTTTTTTAATGATTCTGTTATTTTTTGTGATACTGTTGAACTTTCTTTAGTCAACTAATTGTTATGACTTATCTTCTCAAAGATCTCATTCAATGATGGCTTTCGGACATCCATATCGTTGAAATAGAGGTTTTCCTCTTCAATGAATTTCAATAAGCTGTTGACCGTCATTCGGATATCTTGAGGATAAATGATTAATTGGTTGCCTTCATCTATTATTTTATTGATCGGCAGCTGCCGTAAGGTATTGATCAGCAGCTCCCTATTGTCACCGGGCCTTAGATTTATCGTAAAATTATTTTTAAGGAACGGCTTTTTGATATCATCTATTAACCCCTGGGAATATACTTGACCCTTATGGACGATAGCTACCTTATTACAGAAGTTTTCCACGCTTTCCAGATGATGGGATGCCATGACAATTGTCACGCCTTGCTTATTCACTTCCTGTAATAGCCGGAGAATATCTTTCTGCAAGATGGGATCAAGATCAGCAGTAGGCTCGTCTAAGACTAATAATTTTGGCTTGTGTACTAGGCTGCAGGCAATATCCAGTCTTCTCTGCATCCCTTCAGAGAGGTGTTCGGCCAGCTTATTGCGGTGGTCAAATAGTTTGGTGAAAATCAGCAGGTTCTTGATATTGTTGATGAGCGTGGAACTCTTGATATCATACAGCCTGCCGAAATGGAACAAGTTTTCTTTGACCGTCAATTTATGATAAAAAGAATTATGCTGAGGAGTGAAGCCAAAATATTTTTTCAACTTATGTAGATCAATAGTCAAGTCATTCGGCCCTTCCGTCACTTTAGAATAATATTGCACCGATCCTTGTGACGGCCTGATGAAGCCAGTGATAAGATTCAATAGTGTTGTTTTGCCGCTGCCTGATCGGCCGATGACCCCATAAAAATCTCCTTCTTCTATGCAAAAGTTGACATTACTTAGAATATCCTTATCAGAGTACCTTTTACTTACCTCTTTTAGTTCAATCAGTTTCACAGCATCCAGAAGAGAATGGATGTTTATAAAGGTTTAGCTGAAGATGACGCGAATAAGTATGCCAAAAAGAGACATCTCAAGAATACCGCTCAAATTTGATATTCTGCTTGGGAACTCCTTTCTTTTCCAGTAACTCCCGAGTTTCCAGCACTAATTCCTTTAAGCCGCAGATGTAAAAGGTCTTTCCAGAAAGATCTTTTGGAAGATGCTGCTGTACTCTGCCAGTATATTCATGGTCATCCCTGCTTAGCGTGAGAATATAATCAAAGTTGGGATGGTTCTTCTTCCAGAGATCCAATTCTTTCTTGAAAAAAATGTCTTTTTTATACCTTAATCCCCATACCAAACGGAACTGCTTGTCAGGATATGCTAAGAGATGCTGTTTGATCATAGAATAGAATGGAACAACTCCCGTTCCGGTGCAGATAAACCAATGTTCTTCCATCTCTGGGAAAAAAACAAAATTTCCAAATGGCCCTTTTACCGTAAACTCATCATTTAGTTTTGTTGCAGCAAAGATGTCTGAAGCAAATCCCGGATGAACTAATTTCATGCACAGATCTATCTTTCCTTTTTCACTAGGAGGGTTCAAGACAGAATATGATCTTGGCTTTGTCACTCCTTGATTGGTGATCATCAAGATAATAAACTGCCCTGCTTCAAATGAAAATTCTTGCGGAGCGGTAAGAGAGATCAGCATGACATCCTCCGTCAAGTAGCTTACTCCTGTAACAGTCGATTGAAATTTGTGCATTCCTTTGAAAATGAAGAGGATATTTATAAAATTATAGTGTAGAAGTTCGGAAAGATAAAGAGCAACCATCCAATAGCTATTGGTACGTATTTAGTTCCATAAAGGAGATAGTAGCAGGTCGAAAAATTCAGCCTGACTTTAAGTGTAAAGCAATGATAGGGGGTTTATTTTAAGCTAAAAGTCAGGCAACTATACTTATCTCACGAAGCGCTTAATGAATTTTCCTTCTTGACCTTGCCATTATTTTAATCGAACTAAATACGTACAGTTATTGTACATTATATCTCTTCAGAAAATCCTTCACTCGTTCTTCCCCTTTCGGCAGCGCTAATGGACCGAGAGCGTAAAATTTCTTTTCAACTTCAGACCCCCAAGAGTATGCCCCTCGCTCTTGCTTGACGCTATGCATCTCTATCTCTTTGGTGGATATGCCCTTCCGCAGATGGTAATAGATGACCCGCTGAGTAACTTGAGGGAATACACTATTGTAAATCTTGCTGATCTGATAGCCATATCCTTTCCCTAAAAAATGAAGGATCTCTAAAATGTTCTGTCGGATACTGCTCCGAGTCGGCCTTCCTCGCTGCATACCTTCTGGAAGGAATTTTCATTTATAATGATTATGGTTAGGGATCATAGACATACGTGAATGGTAACATAGAGAAAGGGTATGTTCACCAATATCCATAAGATAGGATATTTTTTAAATCAAAGGAGTATTATAGAAGCATGTCCAAGCCCGTATTGCCAAAATTTAAGCAGAAAAAGATCGCTGAAGAAAGAATCAGAAGATTATTTGAACTGGCAGAAGGAGTATTCAAAAAAAATCCTTCGTTAGCCCATCGCTATGTTTCCTTGGCAAGAAAAATAGCCCTAAGAGTGAAGCTAAGAATCCCCCGAGAATTAAAGAGAAGAATCTGCAGCCATTGCTACAGATATCTTCAGCCAGGCGTCAATGCCAGAGTAAGAACAAGAGCAGGCAAGGTCATCATCTCCTGCTTTGAATGCAAGAAGTTCATGAGGATACCTGTCGGGATCAAGAGAAGAAAAGGAAAATGATGATGTAGTATTGAAGGAGTATTACCGACGTTCTCTCCCCTTCTCCAATAACAATTTCCGTTCCGTCTTGGCCACCGTCCTCCTTATCTGGTCAACAGCATCAGCGTTAGCGGAAATAGAATCAATCCCCTGATGCACTAAAAATTCTGCCATGTCCTTATTTGATCCGGCCTGACCGCAGATGGAAGTTGTGACCTTATACTTCTGACATACTTTAATGACTTTAGCGATCTCCCCCAGAACGGCAGGATGCATCTCATCAAACAATTTCTGGATTCTGCTGTTATTCCTGTCAATACCCAAAGTCAATTGAGTTAAATCATTGGTGCCAAAGGAGACAAAAGAAATGCCTTCCTTGCATAATTCTTCGATGATCCAGCAGGAAGCAGGAGTTTCTATCATCACCCCAAAATCGATGTTCTTGCAGGGCTCTAAGCCAAATTCACAAAGGATCTCTTTAGCCTGCTGAACTTCATCTACTCGAATGACAAACGGCAGCATAATCCCTACATTCTTCAGACCTTCATAATGCAGCTCACGGATAGCCTGAAATTCTGCGCGAAGAATCTTTGGTTCATCCAACAACCTCCTGATGGCATGCCAGCCAATCATCGGATCAGTTTCATGAGGCTCTGCATCTCCTCCTTCTAGATTTCGATATTCATCACTCCGCATATCAGAGCATCTGACCCAGACTGGCTTCCCCCGAAACGCTTTGGCAATTTTCCCGATGCCTTCTTTGAGTAAAGCAACATAATCCTCGTCTCTTCCTTGACGGATATATTCTGCCGGATGTACTCCTCCATTAGCAATCATGATCTCTAGTCTCACTAAGCCCACTCCATCAGCACCGGTGGCAGCAGCATGCTCCGCAGCATCAGGAAGGTCCATGATGACTTTGACTTCTGTAGCGGTGATGATCTCCGATCCTAAAGAAGGAGCAGAAAGAGTTGGTTTTACTTCCAAAGACACCTTAACATTGCCATCATAAACTACTCCCTTTGAGGCATGGACCGTCACAACCTGATTTTCCTTTAAAACTTCTGTACCATGTTCCGTTCCCACTAAACACGGCGTGCCCATCTCTCGGCTGACAATAGCAGCATGACACGTCAAGCCCCCTTCATCGGTAACGATAGCCGCTGCACGCTGCATCCCGGGAACCATATCAGGAGTAGTCATCTTGGTAACAAGAATATCTCCTTTCTGCACTTTGTTTAAGTCGGCCATAGTCTTGACTAATTTTACTCTTCCGGAAGCAACACCTGCGGAAGCGGTCTCACCACGGACCAAAATCCTGCCAAGGTCTTCTAAAATGGAAGAAGCATTCTCTAAAGCAGTTGGCTGCTCTTTAAATGTGGTTACTGCCCTTGTCTGCACGATAAAAATTTCTCCTCGCTCTACGGCCCATTCTACATCTTGGGGCTTCTGATAATGATCTTCTAACTTCTTGCCTAATCTCGCCAGTTCTTTGATCTGCTTTTCATCTAACACCTGGCGCTCCTGCTCTTGTTTAGAGATGTCACGCTGTTCGTTATCACCGCGCTCGTTACGGAATAAGCCTAGCTCTTTTTTCTTGACGATGATCTGTTTGATTTCTCGTGTCTTTTTATCAACAAGATACGAATCAGGATTGACTTGTCCAGAAACGATCATCTCTCCTAAGCCATAGATCGCTTGGATAATTGTCTCTTCTCCATTATTCGTGGCAGGATTGACTGTAAACATCACTCCCGATTTTTCCGAATTGACCATCTTCTGCACGATGGCAGATATCAAAACCTTACTATTATCAAAATTCTTTTTCTTTCGATAATAGACTGCTCGAGCAGTAAATAACGAAGCCCAACAGGCTAAGACGGCATGAACAACATTAGCCCTTCCTTTGACATTCAGATACGTCGCCTGCTGCCCAGCAAAGGAAGCGTCAGGAAGGTCTTCCGCAGTTGCCGAGGAACGAACAGCCACAAAAACCTCGTTAGCTTCCACTAAAGCATGAGCTTTCCGATCAGCTCCAAGAAGTTCATAATTATCCATGATGTCTTCAGCGATATCTTCAGGGATAGGGGTAGAAACAATCAGATTCTGTATCTGCTCTGCCACTTGTTGTAATTGTGTAGTATCTTCAACATTCAATCCTTTCAAGATGTCTTGGATCTTATCCTTGATCCTTGTCCTTTCCAAGTATTCAGCATACGTCTGAGCAGTTATAGCAAAGCCATTCGGCACTGGAATGCCCAGATTGAACATTTCTCCCAGATTTGATCCTTTTCCGCCAGCAACAGGGATAGAATTCTTGTTTAGGTCCTTAAACCAAGCGACATGCGATACCATAGACACCTCTTTTGTTACGGGGATACTTCCATTAAAACGCAGCTTTATTTAAAGATTGTTAAAAAAAAATAAGGTCCATCAACATATCTTCCGGCATCAACAGTGATAGATAGATGACAAACTAATTAACTTTCTTCGCCAAAATCTTCTGTATCGTTATAATGCTGCTGTTCCGGCTCCTGACGCTGCACTTCTTCTTGAGTAAAGGTGGCAAACTTGCTTTCTCTAGGCATACCTACCGGCTTTTCTGCCTTGCCCACAACTTCAGCGAAGCCAACTTTCTCCAACACTTTGGTTATTTTTATCTTGACATAATCTCCTTTCTGCACACCCGGGACGAAGATGACAAACCCTTTGACCCTGGCTATCCCATCACCTTTCCCACCGACAGATTGGATTTCCACTTCATGTATTTCTCCAGTACTGACTGGAGCACTCTTTCCATTCATAGAACGATACCTCCTTCTAGTTTTAGATATAGTTGAGAATTAGACATTGACGTTTATTATCCTATTCATAAATTTATTCTTTAAAAGGCAGGATTTTATATAAAGGTTTTGAAAGAAAAAGAGAAAAAAAGAAAAAAATCAGCTGAAATCGCCTAATCCAGATTCTTCAAGCGTAAAGCATCCTTCCGCTTCAGGTAGATTCGGACTGTCGATCAGTTTTGCCACCCGAGAACCTTTCTTTCCCTTCCTCAAATAGATCCGGAACGTCGAGGCGTGAGCAACGATATGTCCGCCGATACTTTGAGTTGGGTCTCCAAAGAATTGATCAGGCTTGGCCATCACTTGGTTGGTTACATATACGCACAAGTTGTAGGAACTAGCAAGTTTTGCCAACGTATGCATATGTCTATTCAGCTTCTGCTGCCTCTCCGCCAATGTCCCTCGGCCAATAAATTCAGCCCGGAAGTGAGAAGTTAAGGAATCGACAATGACCAATTTTACCTTTTTCTTCTGTTCCGTAATGATCGTGTCTGCCTTCTCCACTAGCAACATCTGATGGTCAGAGTTATACGCTCTGGCTACCATAATCCTGCTTAACGCATCATTGGCATCCAAGCCAACAGCGGCACATATTTGCTGAATTCTTTCTGGCCGAAACGTATTTTCTGTATCAACAAATACCACATGGTTCTTGGAGTCTTCCTTCAAACTGTTGACAGCTAAGATATGGGCGATCTGAGTCTTTCCACAGCCGAATTCTCCAAAACATTCTGTAATGGAACCTGTTTCGAAGCCCCCTGCCAAGATCCCATCAAAGTTCATGCTGCCTGTAGATATTTTTGACACAAGAGCACGGCGCTTCAATACTTCTGTTCCCGTCTCAAAGCCCATCTTCTGCGTGTCTCGAGCTGCATTGATCATCTTTCTGGCAACTGCTTCCGAAACACCGGCAGCTTCTACCAATTCTCCGATGGTGGCAACAGCAATGGACATCAGATCTTTGAATCCAGACGAGTCTAATTTTTCAGCTGTCGCTGCCCCTACTCCAGGAAGATCAGTTACGCCTAATTTTTCCATTTTCAGCTCTTTTTGTTCCATAACATCTTCCCCATATTCTAAGGAAACATCTTCTTCAATAACTTTCTGGTCTTGTCTTGACATCTTACATCCCTCCATTTGATAAACTTTGCTCATTGAAGACCACATATTTATAGGCCTCCTCTAAAGCAACTTTAGCTTTCGGCAAGTCATTCACCCGAAACGAATTTGATGACTGCCATTTCCCTTCCTTATCGGTATATCTCCGTTCTAGAGAGATAGTGCGATATTTGGTGGCTTCTCCATTATCCTTCTGGCCAGTATTTAGCCATACTGTTGCAGAAATAGCTCCTGCCCGAAACTGTTTTTCCGGGTGATTTCCTTGGTGTTCTTTCAGCTTCTGCAGTTGTCCTGCTTCCAGCTGTTGTTTTGGCTGGTATGCCTGTTGTTGTGTTGTTTGTTGTTTTGGTTGCATGTTCTATGCCTCTTTTGCTTTCGCATTTTATTTCAAACCCAGAGCAATTTTACCCTGAGCGAGGACCACCACTAGTTGTGATGACAATATCCTCTCAGAAGACGTCATTTAAATAGGCTATCCACAGTTGTCCAGTGCGGGAGTGGGTTTATAAGACAACGGCTGGAAGCTAAAAATATTTGAGAATGAAGTGGTGTAGCACTGGACAGAAAGGGGTGGAAAAGAAGGGAGAGTGGATTCTCCATTTTTATGCTATCAGCATTATTTTTGAGTAACGAGTACCGTTGTCTTCCGAAGCCAGTCAATATGACTGGTACTATCAAAACTTAACTTTCTCCCTTTGATCATCTCTGCCAGAAGTTGTTCAAGCAGATGATCGGGATTTACCCTATATTGCCAATCACGAAGTTCTGAGGTTCCTTTAATTGATGGTTCATGAACAATATGCATCGCCATTCCATCATCCCCTAAAGCAGCATAGGCATTTCTCATCATCATTACTTGTTCTTCTGGTGATAGAAACTTTGCTAATTCATGGCTAAAGATGATATCATAAGGTTGGTTGGGAAAAGGTTGAGTTACATCATGTTCAATTACTCTCTCATAACCTGCCAGATGAGTCCTATCAATATCCAATGTACTCACTTGAACTGGTTGTTCTAGAAGTCCAGCAAATATCCTTTCATGGATAGGGAGGTATCTTCTGTCAGATGCACCTAATACAGCAACTCTGACTAATTCCGCTCCATTTGTTCCCTCTCCACCGTTAAACGGCACAGAACGAAAGACCTGTTCTACAATGGATCTTTTTGTTACTTCCATGTTCTTAACCCATGCATCAGGCTGAGCCGCATATTCCGCATAATGAGCTTCAAGTATTCTTTTGGGGATCATAGTACTCTCCACAAGTAGTCATTTATAATATTATCGGAAAGATTATTGATGATTAGAAATGATATATTTTCTATAACACTTATAACTACCACTTTTTCAAATCTTTCTCATCTCCCTCAACAATCCCGGTCCAGAGAATATCAAGGGAGTAAATATCTGGATTTCCGTTGCGCCAAAAGAAAAGCGTTCTTTAACTTTCTCTGAAGAATTGATTCCACCACAGGCAATAATAGTATACTTCTGATCAACTTTTTTCAATCGTTCATAAAACATCTTTTGTGTTCTCAAAGAATCATAATAAACTGCATTTCCTGAAGCCCCACCTTTCCCTGGAGACAGAGAAATAAACTTGGGATCATGGTTGGTCGATGTATTCCCTATGACAAAACCATTCACACGATACTTCTGGACAACATTAATAATATCATTAACATCATCTTCCGTTGAATCAGGAGATATTTTCAGATATATCTCTTGAGAAGGATGAACATGCTGTTCCACCACATGAAGCATCTTCTGTAATTGAGACAAATTCTCCCGTCGGGCATCCAAAGTTCCAGAAGAGCCATGGGTGTTCGGACAAGAAATATTTAATTCAAACCTATCAACAGAAGGAATATCTCTCGTTGCTAGAATGGTTCCTTTCAAATCATCAAGAACATCATGGCCTTGCTTCTGAGGGGTTGACATGAAATTGATCGTTAAAGGAACGCCCCGCTTGCCAAATTGCTGCAGATTCTTTGCCACCTGCTCTGCTCCAACTCCGGGAAGGCCCATCCAATTCACCATCGATTCTGTTCCAGGATACCGTTGAATAGTCACGCCCGGATTCCCTTTCCAAGGATTATTCATAACTGTTCCCACAACGACACGAGAAAATCCCAAATATTTCAAAACCCGAGGAGGAATACTCCCGTTCTTATTGAAGCCGGCAGCGTTCGAAATAGGAAAAGGAAGAGTATTTTTCCGGTGGTAAAACAGCAGCTTATCTATGTTTTTCCTATAAAGAAACAGACACCATTGAGAGAACATCTCATGCGCTTGCTGTGGATCTTTCCTGAAAAGAAATGGCTTAATAAGAGGATAAGAAGAATCGATGATATTTCTGAAAATATCCATACCACTGCAAAAATAGGTATGATTAATAATGTTTATTATTCTGCAAACTCAGTTCTTTTTCTTGTCTTTATAGTGACCTAACTCTTTGTTTAGCTGTTTATATTCTTTGAGGTACAAGTCTATTGTTGGCTTTAAGTCTTTGTTAAATTCGTATGCCTGTAATGAATGATAATATTCAACCCTATTTTTGAAGTTGATGTTTACGGGAGGCAGACCATGCTTGAGGAGGATGTTATTCAGCAATATTCTCCCTACTCTGCCATTGCCATCTTTAAATGGATGGATGTTCTCAAACTGATTATGAATCACCGCCCCAAGAACCAATGCAGGATATTTCTGCCTGTTTTTACTGTACCATCTTGTAAGCTCGTTAAGCAGATGATTGATCCTTGATTGCGGTGCCCCTTCATGGACGACATTTCCTTTGCTGTCCATGACCACAACTTCTTCTCCTTTACTTCTCAGTTTTCCTGCAAACGGCTTAGAATTCTTAAAAACAGTCTTGTGGATCTGTCGAATAAAAGGTATGGAGATATGCTCTTTTGTGGTCCTTATCAAATGTATTGCTTCATCTACACCGTAGGCTTCTGCAATGTCTTCTTTTGACTTATCAGGCCATTTGTCTTTTTCTAATAGTTCGTTTACTTCTCGTTGGTTTAGCTTGCTTCCCTCTATAGAATTGGTATTGTACGTAAATATACCAGAGAAGATCTTCCAATCTTGCTCGGAGAGATGAGCTATTTTGAGAGGTATTTCTTTTTCTAACGCCCTTATTTTTTCTATCTCTTCTGTCGATAATTCAAAATGCAAAGGGTCACTGATGATGTTGTATTTATGAATTTCCTCTACAATGAGCTTTTCAGCTATCTGTTTTCTCTCTTCTAGCTTCTCTTTAGGGAGATCTTGCCCCAAGTATTTTCTAAATTTATGAACTTTCAATCCTTCACGGTAAGAATGGGCAAGGTAATACTTGATCCTTCCCCCTGATTTTCGCTTTTCTACATGCATAGCTAATACTTAGGTGACTACATATTTAAATGTTTTGGTTATAGGTGACTACATTCTACAAGTGTTGTAGCCACCTAACTATAATCTCCATCACAGCACTTGCCAAACGATAAACAGCAACAACAATACCATAATGATTTTCTCTGCCCAACCGCCTACCTTGATCGGACCACTTATTCTGAAGCGAGAGAAAGGGTAAAACAATTCTATGCCCATCGGCGTGACACCATCGCCGATGAGATGCGCTAAAAAGCCTAATCCTAAGGCTATAGCATATTTGGGATTCAAGAAATAATAGATGGCACCAGAGAGGATAGTAATGAATAATAACGAATGGAAGAAGCCGCGATGTCGGGCAAAGAACGTGATGAATCTTCCGATAATGCCGCTCCAGCGGTTGATCGTGCTCTTGGGCTCATCGATGTCTGGCAAGATGGAGCCAAACAAAAGAATGACTAAAAATAAAGGAGTATTGATTGAAGGGTAAACTAATCTTGCTATCAGAAAAAACGCAACAGCGATCAATAAGTGGGTATGGAATAACATAAGGAGAAGAAAACAAGAGCATTTAATAAAACGTAGGGTTACGATCTGGCCAAAGCTTCTTTTTCCAATCTCTTTGCTTCTTCTTCAGGATTGGCTTTCTCTACCATCTGCACGCTGAGCTCTAAGCGGTCAAACATCTCGTTTTTCTTTACT
>Ga0209541_10011955_pt1 | contig 13495 bp, 18 predicted proteins | sample RifCSPlowO2_01_FD_184027 | JGI IMG/M metagenome (GOLD analysis project Ga0209541, IMG submission 184027) | Groundwater microbial communities from Rifle, Colorado - Rifle CSP2_plank lowO2_0.1 (SPAdes) (version 2) | ecosystem: Environmental > Aquatic > Deep subsurface > Groundwater | place...
TTTGGGATGCGGCTTGGTTTTTTGGGGATGCTGCATCTGGATATCGTCCAGGAAAGACTTAGTCGTGAATACGGCCTCGAGCTGATAATTACCAATCCCTCCACCGATTACCGGGCTAAATTAACCGACGGTACTGCTATGGATGTCAAAGCGGCCGCCGAGCTTCCCGACGAGAGCAAGATCGAAGAAATTTCCGAGCCCTGGGTTAGGGGTGAAATTGTGGTTCCCAAAAACTATGTTGGGGCAATGATCGGCCTTATAAGCCAAGCCCGGGGTGAACAAAAACATATCAGCTACGTAGATTCTCGGTTAGCGGTGATTGATTTTGAGGCGCCATTGTCTAAAATGCTGACCGATTTTTATGATCAGCTCAAAAGCGCCTCGGCAGGATATGGGACATTCAATTACGAACTGGCTGATTACCGGCAAGGTGATCTGGTGAAACTGGATTTTTATGTGGCTGGCGATAAACTCGACGTTTTGGCTATTGTGGTTCACCGGGCCGAAGCCGATCGGGTGGCAAGAGATACGCTAGCCAAACTGAAAGATGTGATTCCACGCCAGCAGTTTGGGGTAAGTTTGCAGGCCGCCATTGGTGGCCAATTTATTGCCCGGGAGGACATCAGTGCCTTTCGCAAAGATGTTACCAGTGGTCTCTATGGCGGTGACGTAACCAGAAAAAAGAAGGTTTTAGCCAAGCAAAAAAAGGGTAAAGAACGCCTCAAGAGATTTGGCAAAGTGGATATCCCAGCCGAAGCGTTCTCGGTGATGATGAAGCGGAATTAATCTACCCCCCATGTCACCGTCGTGATGTTATAAACTGGAAGGTAATGAACGCCAACCGACACAATCAATTACTAGAGGCAGTGCGCAATTATCGCATACCGGCGGCCGCTGAGCAGTTAATCAAACAGCATCCGCCCCTGCTGATTGCTGGTGCCTCATCGGTTGGAAAAAATACCATCACCGATAAGGTTGTGACTCTCTCCAATCACCGACGGGTGATTACCCACACCACCAGGCAACCTTGGGGGAATGAAGTTGACGGCGTAACTTACTGGTTTGTAGAAGAGGGTGCCATCTCGCGTATGATAGATAATCAAGCGCTGATAGAAGCCCAGCTAGTTCACGGCGAAACAATTTATGCTACCTCAGTTGAGGCCTACGAAAAAGTGGTAAATTCGGGTTTTCAACCACTCCTAATTGTTGATATTCATGGCCTGATTAAATACTTAAGGATGGTACCAGCTGCCCGGGCTTTCTTTTTGTTGCCGCCAACTTTTGAGGAGTGGATGCACCGTTTTGAGAGGCGTGGACCTTTGAGCTTTACGCAGAAGAGGCGGCGTTTGCACTCGGCTAAGTTAGAAATGGAGCTAGTCCTAAAAACGCCCCAAGTCCAACTATTGGTAAATGATGACATAACCCAAACCGCTAAAAGTATCATCGGTGGACCTTTGGTCCCAGCTACTCAGGCTCAGCATAAAGAACTAGCCCAACGACTCATCGATCACGCCCGAGTCTACTAGGTTGGCACTCGGGGTTGACGAGTGCCAATTTGTGCTATAATAGAGCTCATTAGCAGTAAGGTTAAGCGAGTGCCAGATGTCTCCTCGACAGGAAAAGATTTTAAGCGCCATAGTAGAGCAATACGCCGAAGTGGCTAGCCCGGTAGGCAGTAGCCTGCTGGCAAGAGCTTTTGGAGTTTCCAGTGCAACCATTCGCTCGGAGATGGCCGAGATGGAAAAGAAGGGCTATATTAGCCAGCCGCATACTAGTGCCGGCAGGGTTCCAACAGATAAGGGCTATCGACATTACGTCAACAATCTAACTGGTGCCTCAGTCAAGACTCACCGAGGGCGAGCCGAACAGGCCATAACCACCAGAGTTGCTTCTAGCGGTGTGCCAGAACATACCATCCGTAACACCGTTAATACATTGGTGGAATTGACCCATAACCTGGGAATCGCCACTATTGGCGACGAACTATATATGAGCGGCCTGTCCAATCTTTTTGGCCAGCCGGAGTTTATGCACCCCGGCCAGGCTCGCGAAGTAGCCAACTTGCTTGATAACTTACAGCCATGGCTTTATGAAGTTGCCCCCAATGAGCCCCTTAACGTCTATATCGGCCACGAAAACCCAATCGGTCGTAACTCTGGTTGCAGTCTAATTATCAGCCGTTTCCGCAGCCCCTTTTCTGACAGAAGCTACATAGGGGTCTTGGGCTCAACCCGCCAAAGCTATCGAGATGTGATGGCCTTAGTCGGCCAAGCCGGCAAGGCACTGGAGGAGTCATTATATGCCTAAAGATGGCTACGATTTTTCGAAGCTTTTTACTCCGGTCGAACTAAAGGAGATTAATCGCCGGGCAATAGTCGAGGCCAAGTTTGCACGGGGAGAGTATAGCTCTATTGGACAGATGGCCCTCGAGGCCTATGGTCCGATTATTAGCTCGAAGACTCCAGTTACAATTCCCGAATTCCACCAAGAACCACTCGTCGCTCCCGCCGGCGGCCAGAAAGAGGTTGTATAAGATGGCCAAGAAAAGACATAGCCCTTCCGGGCTCGAAGCAAAGATCTTTGAACTAACCGAGGCCCTAAAACGCGAAAGGGCCGATGCCGAGAACGTTCGGCGCCGAGCTGAAAGTGAAAAAATGGCTCTGGCCAACTTTCATAAACGCCTGATACTGCAAGAACTTTTACCGGCCATTGATAATTTGGAGCGAGCCCTAAAACACGTTCCCAAAGAGCTATCCGGCAACCCATACGTTAAGGGTGTGCAAGGGGTGGCCAAGGAGTTTGACAGTGCTCTAGCAAAAATTGGTATCGAGCGGATTAAAACTATTGGCGAGCATTTTGACCCTCATCTTCACGAAGCCATTAGCATCGAGAAGGCGGGTGGCAAATCGAAAGCCGGTGACGAGGTTGTTTGCGAGGAGCTTCAACCCGGTTACATGCTTGGCGACGAAGTCATTCGCCACGCCATGGTAAGAGTAAAAAGAAGTTAATAAGGAGAAATAATATGAGTACACAAGAATCAAATATCGGACAAGCTGGAAGAGCGCTTTACGGCGATTCATGGGAAGCAACCCTTTACGATGAGGCAGGTCATCTTCAAGCTTCAAAGACTGTCTTTCGAGGACTACAAAGAACGACCATGATTGGTCGAACGCCAGACGGTTTACCGATGAGCGCCGAAGGAGCGATTATCGCCGAACAAATGCGTCTTAATCAAGAAGCAGCCCAACAAGTAATAGCTAAGGAGGAGTAACTATGGGAAAAATTATCGGCATTGATCTTGGAACAACTAATTCGGCAATGGCCGTTATGCAGGCCGGAAAACCCGAGATAGTAGTTAATTCAGAGGGCAATCGCACCACGCCTAGCGTGGTCGCTATCAATAAAAACGATGAGCGTTTGGTTGGCCAAATCGCCTATCGTCAACGTGTAACCAATCCCACCAACACCATTTTTGGTGTCAAACGTTTGATTGGCCGCAAGTTTTCGGACAAAGAGGTCCAGCGCGACATCGAGCTGATGCCCTATAAAATTGTCAAAGCCGGCAGCGGCGTAAAGGTCGAGATGGCCGGTAAAGAGTATAGCTCCGAAGAAGTTAGCGGTATGATCTTGTCTAAACTAAAAGCCGATGCCGAAAATTTCTTGGGAGAGCCGGTAACAGAGGCGGTCATTACCGTACCGGCCTACTTTGACGACAGTCAGCGGCAAGCCACCAAAGACGCTGGAAAGATTGCCGGGCTGGAAGTCAAACGGATAATCAACGAGCCCACCGCTGCCGCTTTGGCCTACGGACTGGATAAGAAGAAAGAGGAGAAAATTGCCGTCTTCGACCTTGGGGGCGGTACTTTTGACGTTTCTATCCTTCAACTTGGCGATAGTGTCTTTGAAGTTCTGTCTACCAACGGGGACACTCACCTTGGGGGTGAGGATTTTGATATGCGTATCGTCAACCACTTCGTCGAGCAATTTAAAAAAGACTCCAACCTCGACATCAAAGATGACAAGGCGGCCATGCAGCGACTCAAAGAAGAGGCCGAAAAAGCCAAGAAAGAACTGTCTACAACAGAGGTCGCTGACATAAACCTACCGTTTTTGACCGCCGACGCCGATGGCCCCAAACACTTTGAATACAAATTGACTCGAGCCAAACTAATCGAGCTGGTCCAAGAACTGATAGATAAAACTGCCGAACCAGCGCAGAAGGCCCTAAAAGACGCCGGCCTTAAACCAACCGACATCGACGAGGTTATTTTAGTTGGTGGTATGACTCGCATGCCGGCCGTCGTTGAAAAAGTAAAAAGTATATTTGGCAAAGACCCTCTGCAAGGAGTAAACCCGGATGAAGTAGTGGCCGTCGGGGCTGCTATTCAGGGCGGAGTTTTGCAAGGCGACGTTAAGGACGTGCTGCTGCTCGATGTTACCCCGTTGAGCTTAGGAATTGAGACCTTAGGGGGCGTAAGCACCAAGTTAATTGAGCGAAATACTACCGTTCCTACCAGTAAAAACGAAACATTTTCAACCGCTGCTGATAACCAAAACAGCGTAGAAATTCACGTTTTGCAGGGTGAGCGAGAGATGGCTGCCGACAGCAAAAGTCTGGGTAAATTCATGCTCGATGGTATTCCGCCGGCACCCCGAGGCGTTCCTCAGATAGAGGTAACGTTCAATATCGATGCCAATGGCATACTAAACGTCAATGCCAAAGACAAGGGAACGGGCAAAGAACAGAGCATTACCATCTCTGACAGCGGCAATCTCGATAAAGACGAGGTTGAAAAAGCCGCTAAAGAAGCCGAGGCACACGCCGAGGAAGACAAGAAAAAGCGAGCTAGCGTAGAGGCCAAGAATAATCTGGATAACGCCGTTTACCAAGCCGAAAAGATGAAGGTCGACAACAAAGATAAGCTGGCCGACGAAGATATGAAAAAGCTTAACGAAGCTATCGACGAGGCCAAGACCCATCTGGAATCAACCGACAAAGATGAGCTAGAAAAAGCTGCCAAAGACCTGTCTGACGCTTTGATGCCAATCGGCGCTAAGATGTACGAGCAGGCAAGCAAAGAAGAAAAATCAGAAGAAACCCCGTCGAATGCGGACGAATCGAAGGGCTCAAAAAACAACAAATCTGGTAAAAAAACCAGTGAAGACGAACCCATCGAAGGGGAGGTAGTAGACGACAAGCCAACCGATTCCAAACAAAAAAAGAAATAATGTCTCGCTTTTGCCAGGTGTGGCTAACTGTAGGAGATAAAGATCAGGCAGACAAGATTGCCAGTGTCCTACTAGCAAAACAGCTTGTGGCCTGCGTCCGTCAAATACCAACCTCGTCTGATTTTAGATGGAAGGGTAAAGTTGAGCATTCCGACGAGATCATATTGCTAATGGAGAGCTCGCTAGAGTTATTTGAGAATATTGAAGAAGAAGTCACTAAACTTCATAAATACGACACCTTTGTCTTGGAAGCAACACCCATATCGAGTATTTCTAAAAGTGCCCAAAAGTGGCTAAAAGACGAGTTAAAAAATGTCTGAGCATCTCGCCGAAATTGATACCGACGATGCCTTAATTGAGGGGCTATCAAACGAGCCGTTTGTAGTTGAAACAGCAGGCGCCATGGTTGATGCAATGCTGGAAGGTGGACGCCAGCCGGACCTGAATAACTACTATCACTATCTTGAAGCCGTCTATGGAATCTCCGATGACCGCGCCTATCGCGCATTAATACGTGCTCAAGGTAGAATACCAAGCAAGACTGATCCACGGGATCTCTAGAATATCGGGATATATGACTAAGGCAAAACACAATGGACAATCGAGATTTTGAAGCAGAATTTGAAGCAATCATGGCTCCGGTTGAAGCAGACCAATCGGAGGAATCTAAACGCGAGGAGTGCCTAATGTACCAACGCGAGGATGATGCCTTTCGCTTAGCAATCATAAAGAAAATATCAGAATTCACTGGGGTAAAGACGGCTAAGGAAATATACGGTGGCTAAGCGGGACTACTATGAGGTGCTGGGGGTTGGAAAGAATGCTAGTGCTGATGAAATAAAAAAAGCTTTCCGTCGCCTAGCCGTAAAACACCACCCCGATAGAGGTGGCGAAGAGACTGCATTTAAAGAGGTCAATGAGGCCTATGAAGTATTAAAAGACGATGCCAAGCGCAAACGTTATGACCAGTTTGGCCATGCTGGTGTGGGTAGCAGTGCGGCCAGTGGAGACCCGTTTGCCGGTTTTGGTGGTGGCGGTCAAGAATTTCATTTTGACTTTGGCGATCTGGGCCTGGGAGATATTTTGGGGAGTTTCTTTGGCGGCGAGTCGGGCCGTGGCCAGGGCCGGCGGCCAAACCGTGGGCGGGACATTCAAACTGGAGTCGAGATAAATTTTGAACAGGCAATCTTTGGCACTGAGGTTAATCTCAACTTGGACCTTGAAGACACTTGCCAACATTGCAAAGGAACAACAGTTGAACCCGGTCATGAGCTCAAAAAATGCGACCAATGCCACGGCTCGGGCCAAATAAGACGAGTGACCAGGACCATTTTTGGCAACATTGCCCAAGCCAGCACTTGTCCTAAGTGTTCCGGCCGAGGTCAAATACCCGAGAAAGTTTGCAGTCTTTGCCAAGGCAAAGGAACCCAGCGTAAGATCCAAAAAATCAGTCTCAAAATCCCGGCCGGGATTGATGATGGAGCCACCATTCGTCTGCACGAACACGGTGAGGCGATTGCCAACGGCCCCAAGGGAGATTTATACATTAATGTAAGGGTAAAACCGCATAAGAAATTCACTCGTGAGGGCGATCTTATCCTCTCATCAGAGCATGTTAGTATGGTCGATGCCGCTTTGGGTACACAGATCGAGGTAGAAACCGTTGATGGCCCAGTACAGATGAAGGTACCAGCTGGCACCCAAAGTGGAACCGACTTTAAGCTATCCAGCCACGGTGTACCGCATCTCAAAGGTAGCAGCCGCGGTTCTCACATCGTGACCATTCTAGTTGATACACCCAAAAAACTTACCAAAGAGCAAGTAAAGCTGCTCGAAGACTTTCAAAAAAATGGCGCTAAAAAAGGTCTTTTCCGCTAGGGCTTAAGATTCAACCGGGTAGTCCACAATTAAATTTTGAAAAATGCTTGAAGCAGTAGCATAATGAAATTTATGCCTCGCCAAAATAAAAACCAAAACGGCTTTATACCAATGTTAATCGCTCTTCTGCTAGTCGCCTTCTTAGTAATTTGGTTTGTATTTTCAAGAGTGATCAACGCCAACTAGCAAGGACTTATAGACAAAACTTAATGCTTATGATATAATCAACCCGTTAGTAAAAAAACAAAAACATGAAAATTCTACTGGTCGATAACCACACCGTGCACAAAAAGGCGTTGCTAAAAGCGCTGTCTGGTCATGAGGTTGACATTCAAAAGTACAAACCGGGGATAAAATTTCGTAGTGCTGGCAAGGACTTGGTTATTCTATCTGGCGGCGGCGGTCAGGGTTTTGAGATAAACGATACATATAAAGATCACAAACTCTGGTATGACGACGAAATAAAGTTTGTTCGCAGCTACGACAAGCCGATTTTAGGCCTTTGCATGGGTTTTGAGGTAATCGCTAGGGCCTACGGCGGAAAGATAGAAGAAGTTGGGTATTTAGTCCAGGGCTTTAAAGATATCAAGCTCAACGAGTTTGGAAAGAGCGTACTACTGCACCCCAAAGTAAAACAGTTTGAGTCTCATCGCTGGTGTGTGCGGAAAGCACCAAAGGGCTTCAAAGTATTGGCAGAATCAAAAACCGGAGTTGAGATCATGAAAAAAGGCAATATTTTGGCTACCCAGTTCCATCCCGAAAAAGGCGGCACCCTACACCTAAAACACCTTCTCGAACCTATCTCATAACTCCGAAATTGATATTTTTGAGTAAGAGTCTGTTATAGAATGTTTCTTTGAGGACTTTTTTGAATCTATGAAGATTAAGTATGACAGAAGATTGAAAGTTGTTGGGCTGGGTGTCTCGCCATGGCCGCGCATAGGCCCTGAACGTTGGTTTGATGAATATAAAATCGCTTCATTTTATAACTGGGACATGTCTACCGGTACTGTACCGGAAGTCATCTCCCTAAAGGGGCGCAGACCAAAAAACTTGTTGCATCTAAACACCCAGAGCTTGCTTCGTAGCCGAGCATTTCAAAGCCTACTGGTAAGCAGTTTAAACAGCTACAAAATATTGACCTACAAGCCGATCAACTTTGACACACCTAAGTTGTTAAGAGACTCTAATCTCCACCTAATGCAGGCGCAAAGCTCAATTTCTCTAGAGAACAAGGCCGTGTTTAGAAGAAAATTTGATAAAGTTTTACCTTTTCCGAGATTTGAAATATACAAGCTCTCATCTATGCCTAATCTTTCTAGAATTCTAAATGGCTTAGGACCAATAGTTTTACAGCACGAGACCTTAAGCGGCAGCAAGGGCACATTTATTGTTAGGAGCTACCAGGAATTCCAAAGAGCCATAAAGATACTCCAGTCAAAAAACATTAAGCGCGAAGTTATTGTTTCTGAATATATTGAAAATGCTAGGGAAATAGGCGTACAGTGCTGTGCAACACGTCATGGAATTTTTGTGAGCTACCCCCACAAACAACTTGTTAAAACTCGTGAACTGCTTAATCCGACTAACATATTACGTGACAAGTTCTGTGGTGCAGAAATATCTTATGACAATCATGATAGAAGGCTTTATGGGGAAATGAGCAGGCACTGCAAATTAATAGGCCAAGAATTACTCAGAAGCGGATATAGAGGAGTGTTTGGAGTTGATTTTCTTTTGTCCGAAAGTGGCCAGATATTTGTACTGGAAACTAACCAGCGACTCACCGGAACGACCCCGCTTCTAACTATGCTGCACAGAGAAGGACAAGACATCCCCTTTTATCTACTGCATATCCTGGAGACTGGTAATTTTGAGTATGAGATTGAAGACACCACTGTTAATCCCGTCCCACCGCAAGGTGCTATGCTTGTTCTTCATTCTAAAAATACAAACACATCTTCCGTCGTGAAAAATATAAAATCCGGGCTGTATTCAGAAGAGCCTCTATCGTTCTTGTCTCCAGGCTACACCATGGGTTCAGAAGATAAGGTACTATTGCAAAGTTATACACCTGCTGGGGCCAATGTTCTGCCGAGCGGTAAACTAGCAATTGTATTTTTTAAGAGCAAGGTATTAAACGACAGAGATGAACTTGTTCCCGAGGTGAAAAAGATTATCAAAGGGATTTATAATAAGATTGAGCTGAAGACCATTGCCTAGACATCCTGAATGGATTAAGGTATTGCATAAATAGTTAAAACATGGTAAAATATCGCGATGACATCACTGGATATAATCGGCCGCGCCGAGAAAGTTACTTTCCCTAGTTTAAGGATTCGTAAAGTACCCGCTAAAATTGATACGGGCGCGGATGCTTCCTCTATTTGGTGTAGTAAATCTAGAATTATTAAGGGTGAATTACGTTGCGTGCTTTTTGGACCGGCCAGTGAGCACTATTCAGGAGATATCGTCATTTTTAAAAAAAGAGATTTTGATTTAACTCGAGTGGCTAATTCATTCGGGCATAAACAACTCCGCTATAAGGTTAAAATCCCCATGGAAGTAAAAGGCAGGACTATAAATGCCACTTTTACCCTGACAGACAGATCTACTAAACTTTACCCAGTTCTTATCGGACGTAGTACACTGCAGGGGAAGTTCTTGGTTGATGTTCGCAGGGGCAGTCCTTTGCATGAGGTGGAAAGTGCTCGCAGAAAGCGTCTAAAATTTGAAATGAAAAGGATTAAGAAAGAGCTTAAATCGTGAAAATAGCTATTTTATCAAAAGGCCCGGGCAATTACTCCACCAAAAGAATCAAGGAGGAGGCGATCAAACGTGGTCATGAAATCCAGGTAATTAACTACGTAAAGTGTTATGCCAAAATAGCCAAGAGCCGCCCAGTGGTTAGTTTTGAGGGCGAGGAATTGTCTGGCTATGACGCCATCATTCCTCGAATAGCCACCAGCTACACCCGCTACGGTTCGGCCGTAGTGCGGCAATTTGAGATGCAAGGTGTTTACACTACTGCCAGCTCGATTGCTATTGTTCGCTCACGCGACAAATTGCGCACCATGCAACTGCTAGCCAGAGCCGGCGTGGGCATACCCAAAACGGTTTTTGCCCGTGGTATCGTTGATGCCGAAGATTTGATCGACGAAGTCGGCGGCGTACCGGTAATCATCAAGCTGGCTCGTGGTACACATGGCCGAGGAGTGGTACTGGCCGAAACCAAAAAGGCCGCCAAGTCAGCTCTGCAGGGCTTTTATATGATGGACGAAGAAGGGACCAACATCTTACTCCAAGAATTTATAGAGGAATCGGCCGGCCAAGACATTCGTGCTTTTGTGGTAGGCGGGCATGTCGTGGCCAGTATGAAACGCCAAAGTTTGGATGACGACTTTCGCTCCAATATCCACCAAGGCGGTACCGGTAGCACTGTTGAGCTAACCGACCAAGAGGAAAAAGTGGTTGTCAAAGCCGCCCGCTCAATGGGGCTGGCTATCTGTGGGGTAGATTTTATGCGCAGTCGCCGGGGGCCGCTGGTACTAGAAGTTAACTCCAGCCCGGGTTTTGCCATCGAGCAGGTAACTGGCCGTAACGTTGCTGAAAAAATTATCGAGTACGTGGAACTTAACGCCAAGGCCCGTCGCCGAAAAGACCGCGTCGGAGCATAAAGCCAATCGCTTTTATGGCCAGGAACTTTCGGTTATTAATCCCGCTAGGAGCTTTGATAATTACTTTGGTGGTTGTTTTTGCCGCCGCAAAAAGCTCCAGCGGTGATTGCACATCGGTTTATCGCAGCGATAAAACTGTCAAAGTAGGTTCTCAAGCTATCCAGACTGAGCTAACTAAAGATAAAAGGGAACAACAAAAGGGGCTTAGCGGTCGTGAATGTATTGGTGGCCATCAAGGGATGTTATTTGTCTACAACCGGCCCGGCCAGTACGCCTTTTGGATGAAAGACATGAAATTTCCGATAGATATTGTGTGGGTAGGGGCCGATAAAAAGGTGGTGGCTATCGAAAAACGAGTTAGTCCTTCAACCTATCCTGAAGGTTTTGTTAACGAAAAAAGCCGCCCGGCGCAGTATGTGCTGGAGCTAAAATCTGGCAAGGTTGACGAGCTTGGTATTGGACTAGGCGCTCCAGTCGGCCTCTAGCTTAATGAGATAACTGTGTAACAAAAATCGGCGTACGCCGGATTTTGTTACAGGTTGATTTCAAAAGGGTGGTAGAGGTAGAGCTTATGCTATGATGTCGGCATGATAGATGCAGTACTGGCTGCGCTAATTCTTGGCCCCATCGCCATCACCTTTTTGCTAAAAAGTAACGCCGCTTTGGGCTTTTTAACCCTTTGCACTGGCTTTGTCCTTAGTACTTCAGTAATTGGCGACCTAAAACAACTTCTGAGCGAAATAAATTTGTCCGTCACTCAAAGCACCTTGGGGTTGATACTTCTTATTTTGCCCCTAACCATAACTTTGGTCTTGAGCCGTAGTTCTAAGAAGAAAGGACTAACTTTTTGGGCACAACTGGCGGTAGCCCTGTGCGCTGGAGGGTTACTAGTGTTATCAGTAGCTCCGATTCTGGCTACCTCATCCGATTTTGATTTATCTAGTTCAAAGTTCTGGGATCAGCTCGAGGGCATGCAGTCGATGGTGATCGGCCTTGGTGGGGTTTTGAGCTTTATCCTTATTTGGAGCGGTGGTATCAAAAAGCCCAAAAAACACTGATCACAACTTCGTAACATTCACAAGCAGGAAAACCTTGCACTCATGCGGTGGTTATGCTAATTTGTATAGCGATGCTAAGAAATAGGATCTCTCGACCGTGAAGAGGGGTCATTTTTTTCAAAAAGAGGAACAGCCCATTGGGGCTGTTTTTTTATGCACTCGATAACTAAATAAAGGGAGGTAAATAAAATGAGAAGTAACTATATAGGCGAGCCAGACACAGTTATGTTTAGCGAGGTAGTTAATAAGCTGCGCCAGTTTTGTCTTGGCAGGGGGGTTTGCTGAGGTCAGCACCCAAGATCGGCTGAGTATATTGGCGGCCTGCGAAGACCCAGACACGGTTGCCACTTATCAGTATTCGGGTCAAAAATGGCCACTGCCCCAAACCGGACAGATGTGGCTAGAGTACGAACTGCTTAGTAAACCCCATCTACCTGGAGTATTCTGTGTTAGCACAAGTTATCGGGCCGAACCCAACCCAGTCCCCGGCCGGCACAAAATAATATTTCCGATGTTCGAGTTTGAAATACCAGGAACAATTGCCGATCTCGAAAAGTTTGAGATAGAGCTACTTGAGTACCTTGGTTTTGGTGACAAGCAGTCATATCACCATAAAAAGTACGATGAGCTAAAAGACCACTACCAGACCAAAGAGCTGGACCATAGCCACGAAGCGAAGATGCTGACCGACTTTGGCCCGGTAGTATTTTGTAAAGACTTCCCAACCTACACATCACCATTTTGGAATATGAAGAAGAGGGGTAAAAACTACGCCAACAAGATCGATGTCATCTTGTACGGCCACGAGACCATCGGTAGTGCCGAGCGCAGTACCAACGTGGATGAAATGCGCCAAGAATTTTACTCCATCAGCGGTGGCGGCTACGCCAGGAAATTGTCTGATCTCTTTGGCCAGAAACGAGTAAATCGCGAGCTGGACGACTTTCTATCGTTTGACTTCTTCGCTCGTGCTGGCGGCGGCATAGGTATGACCCGGATGATAAATGCTATCAAGCACAATAACTTACGTGTTGGTAGCAAAATGGAGTCAACGAAAAAAACTCGCATCAAACGCCCAACCCGTCTCGTACAACCTCAACCGGTTTACTAAGAGGCGTCGGGTTGACTTTTAGGGGTAAAAACAGATAATCTAAGGTGTTACAACGGGCCCATAGCTCAGCCCGGTTAGAGCAGCGGCCTTTTAAGCCGCGTGTCGTGGGTTCAAATCCCACTGGGCCCTCCAAGTTTCTAAAATAGGCTCAAGTGCCTTAATTCTCTCCTTACTGGAGACTTTATTTACGGTTCGGATATTCCTTAAATACTTAGCTTCTAATTCGGGGTATTGCTCGGCTATAGGAACGAGCCATTCACTTCTCTCAAGAGTCAACTTCTGGTCTTTAAGCAACAAGTTCTGACCTAGTGTTAGAAGTATGTCTCTTTTAACTTTCAGATCCTTCGTGTTACGGAAACGTATTCGAGCATAAGTGGCAAAATCGAAAGCCTTTTCGGTTAGCTTTAGCCAGTTATCGGCACGCTGTTCTGTATCACGTAGACTATCGTCGAGCTTATCCATATCTAACATGAGTTTATTCTTTTGCTCTAGGTATTCGTCGTCATCTAGTAATTGTCGGGTTCGCATTCCAACTAACTCAT
>Ga0209541_10011957_pt1 | contig 13492 bp, 15 predicted proteins | sample RifCSPlowO2_01_FD_184027 | JGI IMG/M metagenome (GOLD analysis project Ga0209541, IMG submission 184027) | Groundwater microbial communities from Rifle, Colorado - Rifle CSP2_plank lowO2_0.1 (SPAdes) (version 2) | ecosystem: Environmental > Aquatic > Deep subsurface > Groundwater | place...
AAGACTTCAAAAACTTCTTTGGGATTTAGAGCTTGGAGTTTACAACACTCTTTCCGAAGGCCTTGATGAACTTGCTTTAAGGTGGGGAAAGTTCAGCTCTGAATTCAAGGAAAGCATAATGATGGTTCGCGCTTCAGTGCTTGAAGATACTGAGGCAAAGCGTTATGCCCTGCTTGACAAGACAATGACAAATCTTTTAGAGTCTGTAAAAACCAAGATGGAACAGTACGCCAGAGACTTGTCGCAGCCTTCCATCAGCCTTTTTTACCTTGGAGTCTTGCTTCCCTTAATCCTGATAATAATCCTTCCTGTAGGAAGCGCTTTTTCAGGCCAGCCTCTTGCAAGGACTGAAATCCTGATTTTCGTTTACAATATCATGATTCCGATAATGGCTTTTGCTTTTGCAATCAGCGTTATAAGGAAAAGGCCTCCGACTTACGAGCCTCCGGTAGTTCCAGATTCCCATCCATTGCTTCCGAAAAAATGGAGCATGGAGCTTAAAGGCTTGAAATTAGACTTGAGGCTTTTGATTGTTATAGTACTGGTTGCAGGCCTTGGCTCTTCCTTCTACCTGCACGAGTTCGGGCTTGGACTGCCTTCAATGGATAGAAAGCCGGCATGCCTGATTGTGAACGAGCAAAACAAGGACCTTTGCGTATTGCAGGACAGCACTTCAGCCTATGTCTTGCAAAAAGCCAGAAAGCCTGCAAACTATTTTGACCTTTCCCCAGAGCCAGAGCCCGGAACCTTATTGAGGGAAAAGCTTGACAAGCTTGGCCCTGAACCAAGCAGTTCGCAGATAGAAGTGTTGAAAGGCCAGGTTTTGGAAGCGCAGTTCAAGTTTTACGCACTGCCTGAAAACGATACTTCGCCCCAAACGCTTGTCTTTGGATTCTTGATTGTTGTTTCAATAACTCTTTTCATCTATTTTTACTACACAAACATTTACAAGCGCCGCATTCAGCTTGATGCAATGCAGGTTGAAGGAGAGTTCAAGGAAGCGTTGTACATTCTTGCCTCTCGCATGGGAGAGAACAAGCCTGTGGAGGACGCAATGAAGCATGTCCGCGATTTCCTGCCAACTTATAAGATAAGCACTGAATTGTTTGGGAAGACAGTGCACAATATTGAGGTGATGGGAATGCCTTTGGAGGCTGCATTGTTTGATTCCACATTTGGCTCTTTGAAAAACAACACCTCAACCATCATCCGCTCTTCAATGCGCCTGGTCATTGATTCAGTCCAGTTGGGAGTGGAAGTCGCTTCTCGAACAATAGTAAGCCTTTCCTTACAGCTTACCAATCAGGAGAAGGTTTCGCAAAACCTGAAAGTTTTGGTTTCTGACGTTTCCCAAATGATGCGCTTGATGTCCACTTTCATAGGCCCTGCAATCTTGGGTGTTACTGTATCCTTGCAGAGAGTGGTAATGCGCACCTTGGCGAATGTTGTTACCGCAGCCCCTGCAGTAAAGTCAGCGTCAAACCTGCCTGCTGAGGTAAGCGGCTTCCAGTCTTTTACCAATGCATTCTCTATAACCCCTGAAACAATGCAGGCCTTGGTTTCTCCGACAGGCTTCTTGCTCATTGTTGCAGTTTACGTGATAGAAATTGTGATAATTTTAATGTACTTTACTTCCAAGATTGAAGAGGATAATGAGATTGCTGCAAGAGTCAGCATTGCGAAAGCCTTGCCTATTGCTGTAATAGTTTTCCTGCTTGCTGCTGTTCTCTCAAGCAGCATTGTCGCAGGCGTTTTTTGAAAAAGGGGGTTTTATGAATATTAAAGGCCAGGAAAGCGCAACCTTTGAGTTTTTGGTAGTCGCGATAATGGGCTTGTTCATAATGGTGATAATGCTGAGCATTGTCAACTATTTTACAGACTTGCGCTTTCAGGCAAGCGAACAGCGCTTTAATGATGCATTGCACAGTGCAGTCAGTTCTCCGAACGGAGAAGCCATAATCGCAAAAAACATAATACTGCAGCCTGGAAAAATAAGCAGTGAATCTCTCGCAGAGAAAGCAAATATTCCTTCAAGCTGCGTTGAGATTGATGCAATAGACCTTGTAGCTTTCAAGCTCTCTCCGGACAACACAGTACTTTCAGTTGAACGGTCAGTGGAAACCACTGTCTATCTCAAGTGCGTTTTAGGCCCAGAGTACGGCAGCGGAACAGACTGTGAAGAAAGCTGCATAGCCAGCTTTGGCAAGGAATTTTCCCCTAGAACTTAAGCAAACCGAGGCAAAAGTATTTAAACCACTAATGACTATTTTTTTCAAGGTGTTTTTTTCATGAGATTCAACCAAAAAGGCCAGGCGTTTGATGTTTTCAAGCTTTTGATTGCGGCAGTCATTGCAGTGGCAATGCTTGCAATCCTTGTTCCAATACTTGAAAGCATTGGCCTGATAAATATTTCAAACCCGAGCGGCGAGGCAGTAAACCTGATTAAAAGCAATTACGACAAGCCTTCAGCTTATAACTCAACAACAAAGGCTGTTACTTTCGCCCAGAATGATTCCTTGAATGCCAAGGCGATTGCTGAAAAAGCAGCGGTTGGAGTTGATGCAGGAAAAATCTGCCTAAGCATGGGGGATTTTGCAGAATCAGGGGATTTTGCGGTAGTTGGCGACACTACCCAAGGCAACATGGTTTTAACCTTGAAAGGCAACGCGCAAAAAGTCAACATTGGAGTCATCTGCGACTCTGCAGCAGACCTTAGAGGAGATTTATCGCTTTATGACATTCCAGAAGATTTTCTTGGAGACTGCACTCCTCCGGATAATTCGCAAAGATACTGCATCATAATGCTGCGCTACGCTTAAGGGTTTTTCAAAAAAAGCCTTTCCTGTTTTTGAAAGGCTTCTCCCCTTCTTTTTCAAGCAGGCCCTTTTTTGCCCTCAGGTTTTTATACTTCTTTTGCTTTAGTTTTTTCATATGGGTTCTTTTGCCAAGTTTTTGAAGGAAGAGGCAGCGGACAGCGAGTGGAGTTCAATCTACCTGCTTTTAGTCTTCATAATCGCAGCCTTGCTTTTGGTTGCCTTGATAAAGCCCATGTTCAGGAAATCGCAGGAAGTAGTTGCAAAGCCGGTAGTGCAAGGCTCTGCAAACACATGAGGCTTTCTGATGAACTCTAAAGGCCAGGAGTCAGGGCCTTTCGAATTGCTGCTTGCTGTAATATTAATGGGCTTTGTGCTCTTGATTGGATTCCAGGCAATTGAGGTAGTGCAGTTCAATGCCTGCACTCAGCAGAATGACAAAATGCTTGAAGACTTCAAGACTGCCCTGGAGCAGGTAACGCACAGGAGCGAGCAGGAGAAAATATCCCTTGATTTTCCAGCCTGCGGCACGAAAAAAGACCAGACAGTGAGCCTGCGCACAGAGCAGGATCCTGGAATCTGCTCAAAGCAATGCTCTACGCCAAGGCCTACCTGCACTTTATTGCGCCTTTACAATCCGAGGTTTTCAAGCATCAAGTGCGTTAACATTCCTACTGTAGTGCAGTTTTCAACAAGCCCTGACTGCGGCAGCATTGAAAATTATCAGACTATAGACTTGTTTGCAATTCCTGAAGGAAGCAGCATTGAGGAAGGCAGCTGGATTTTCAGGAACATCACCTCAAAAACAGCTTCCGGAACCCCGGTAGTTTGCGCCTTTAAAGAATGCGTTGGGAGAGAGTGCTAAATGCTAGGCTTTACATTAAGCAAGTTCAGCCTTTTGATTCTTGTAGTGGCAATCTTCGGCATAGTTAGCTTTTTCACTCTCCAGCTTACTGAAAGCCTGAAGTCAAAAGCCTTGACAGACATGCTCGCAAACAATGCCTCCATTGCTTCTGAAATGATGTCCTCTCCATCATACTGTGATGCTTTGCTAGTGAAAATTCCTGAAACAGTAAAGCTTTCCACAAGCGAAATGTACTACGTGATGCGAATTTCAACACAGCCAGTTCCTAATTCTGAAAAAAGCTACCTGATTTTTTCCGCAGCCTCAAGAGCAAGCCCTGAACAGACAGTAGCAGCGAGCAGTTCTCCAACAACAGCCAGCGTTACAATTTATGACAATTCTTACTCCAATCCTGTTGACGCTCAAGAAGGCATTCTCCTAGACCCTAGCGCTCGCAGTTCAGAGCTTTCTGACGCTTTCTACCTAGTGAAAGAGATAGACAGCCAAGGAAAGGTGCTGCTTTTTGTGTTTCCCTGTGCTATTTCCGGAGGCATCCAGAGCAACTGCAGAAACGCGAAAAAAGCCGTCGGAAGTAAGGTGCACGCTTCAGACTTAGTGAAAAAATTCAAGTGCGACGAGGAGAACGAATGAAAAATAAAGGCTTCATTGGGCCGATTGGCGACGACCTTCCTTCATTGATTCCAATAGTCTTTGCCTTGACTATTTTCTTTGCCTCTTTCAATTCCGCGCTTTCAAACTTTGACAGCAAGAACTCCAGCTTTTCTAATGATTTGGAAACCTTAAAAGTAGCGAGAATCCTTCGCTCTAACGGCTATATAGTGAATTTGGAGAATTTCAGGCAATTGTGCTCTCTGGTCCAGGTGAACAGCATAAAGTACATGGCTGGAATTGCGGAATTTAACGCTCTTCCGGAAGACAGCCTGAATCCTGAAAAAAATTACGATTTTGTATTTGAAGCCTCGAATGGCGAAGAGCTAAAGCCCTTGGATGAACTATTCTACAAAGACCCTAAGTTTTCTGCAGGAAACCTTGAGGGAGTTTTTTACTGCACTAACCTGAAAAACCTTGAAGAATTCAACAAGGGAGTTTTTGACTACAAGAAAACAATACTCCGAGTTTACCCGGTAATCCTTGAAAAAGACAGGGGCAATGGCCTGGGAATTATTGCCTCTCCGATGCAGCTGGTGGTTGTTTCATGGACTCAATGAGCGCTAAAGGCCAGGCTGCTGTAACTGACGCCTTGTTTTTGCTTTTAGTTGTTGGAATTTTGAGCGCTTCACTCACTGTCTTTTCAATACAGTACGGCAGCACTATCCAAAAGTACATCTCAAGCCAGTACATTATAGACTTTGAGACAAGCGCCTTGAAAACAATGCTCTACAGCACTGTTTCAAGAGATTCCGGCAAGACTGTTTATGACGCAAAGCAGGTTGATTACCTGCTCGCTGTAGTGAAAGAAGACTATCTTGATGATGCAGACTTGAATTCCACAACAAAAGACATTTTGAGGAGTGCTTTAAAAATTTCAATGAAGCCATTGTCAAGCTCTTTCGATTACCTGTTTCTAATAGAAACAACAGACCTGTCCAGGGAGAATGATTTTGTCCTGATTTACCTGTACTCTTCCCCTTCACTTCCAGGCGAGGCTCACCTGGAGTATTACTGCACCGCAAAAGACTCCTTGAACATCCAGCGCTTTCTTGAATCTGTTGGGTCTTTTGTTCCAGTAGCTTCAGGCATAAAGCTTTCAAAAGTTAACGAGCGCAATAAAAATGCTGATTCTGTTTCCGCGATTGCAGAGCTTGCCTTATGGGTTGGCACAGACTTGAATTCAATCAGGGGAAAATCCGTTGTCTTCACTGAAAACGAGCTTTCCACAATCAGGTTTGATGATGCCTCAAACATCGGCTGCAACGCTGACTTCACAGGCTCATGCGCTGGCTGGCTGGCGTGCAAGAGAATCACAAATTAGAAAAAAGATAGCAGGCAAAAAGCATTTTTTATCAGCCTAAAAATAGGAACACTATTTCTCCGCCAAATGCCACATAAAATTGAAGTATTTTTTGTAGCCGTTTGCTATTTTTTGGCTTTTAATCATGAACGCTGTTGGATTGTCTGCATAAAACAAGCTTATTACTCGGTTGCCGTATATCCAAATGTGAATTGGCGTCGAATATTGCGGCGGAAAGAACTTGCATTCCCCTAATTTGAATTTTGTTATTCGTTTATTTCTTAATTCGTGGTCATAAATTTGCTTGATTTTCAGTCCAAGCTTTATTCTCTTGTTTTCAAATTGGGGAAAGAAAAATTTGAGTTCCGGGAGAGTTTTCCAATACCCTTTTGAGCCAATCAAATAAAGGTCGTTTTTTACTTTAAGCATGTCCTGCAAAATCGCCTTTATTCCATTAATGCCTCTAAAAATCAAGGCTTCATCGTTTGCAGGCTCTGGTAAATACTTGCTTTTTAGTTCGAGAAGCAAGTTTTTTACTTTTGCTTCTTTTTCTTCCAAATATGAGAGCAATTGCTCTGGATTGGCTGCCTCAAAATGCCTACTTCTTGAAACAATGCCGCTTGCAACAAGACCTTTTTTCATTAACTTTTCCAGCGATTCGTAAACATTTCTTTTATGAATCCCGGATTTTTCAGAGATTTGTTTGGCTGAAGCGCTCCTTAATTCAATCAAGGCAAGATAGGTTTTGGCCTCATTCTGTGTCAAGCCAATTTCGGTCAATAATTCAAAATCCATACAAATCTTGCTACGGATTATATTTTAAATGGTGGCATTTGCCACCCACCTAATTTATGTAGTCCAGGGAGCGATAATATATATTGAGGAGTCTGGGAGGGGGTGTTTTTGAAATTCGAATTTGCACTACTCATAGGATTATTCGTTTTTTCTGCGTTTTTTCTTTTTGGTTACGTTTCTAATCCAAAAGATTCGGTTTTTACTTATGGCGAGCCAACAACGCTTGCCGCTGCCCCCCTAATTATTGCAAAAGAAAAAGGCTTTTGGCAAGAGGAAGGATTGAATGTTAATGTTGCGCGCTTTTCTTCCGGCAGGCTTGCATTGGATTCGACCATTAATGGAAACATTCAAGCAAACTCTGTTTCAGAAACTCCGCCAATGCTTGCAATATTGAATGGAAACAAGATTTTTGTTGTTGCTACTGCTGGCACGCATCATGAAACCAAATTTATTGGAAGGAAAGACAAAGGAATATTGGAGCCAAAAGACCTGAAGGGAAAGAAAATTGCAAACCTGCCGGGAACTAATTCAGATTATTTTATGGCACAATTTTTGAAGGCAAACGGCCTGGCAAAAGATGATTTGCAGATAATTACAATGCAGCCTCCTGAAATGATTAATGCATTGGTAAGAGGGGACATTGATGGTTTTTTTGCGTGGGAACCGCATATCTATTATGCTGAACAAACCCTGAAAGACACTGCGATTGTATTTGATTCAGGCAATCTTTACAATGGCTTTCACACGATAATAATGCGCCAGGATTTTGTTGAAAGCAATCCCATAATTGTTGAAAAGTTTTTGAAAGGCATACTGAAAGCTGAAGATTTTATTAAAAATAACCGGGAAGAATCAGTTAAGATTGTTTCAAAGCATTTGGACATGAAGGAAGAGGTTGTAAACCAGCTCTTTGATGAATACGATTTTAAACTGGAATTGAATGCGCAGCTTGCAGATGCCATGAGCAAGGAAGCCGATTGGGCAATTGAAAACAAAATCAGCAACAACACAAAACCCGTTAACTTTTTTGACTACATTTACACAAATGCTTTGAAAAGTATCAAGCCAGATTCTGTTTCAATCCAGTAAAGGGACAACTATGAAAAAGTCGCTTCTTTACCTATTTTATTCAGCTTTAACTTTTCTTTTCGCTGTTTCAATTTGGGAATTCGTAGTAATGGCTGGGTTCATTAATGCAAATCTCTTTTCTGCACCCTCATCTGTATTTTCTGCTTTTGTTGAAATGTTTAACTCAGGGGAATTGCTGAACAATTCCATTGTGAGTCTTTACAGGGTTTTAATCGGTTTCATATTAGGCGGTAGCGTAGGAATTTTTTTAGGAATCTTAACCGGAAAAATTCAATCAATCAATTTCTCTTTTGGGCAATTAATGCATTTTTTAAGAAACATTCCGCCAATAGCATTAGTTCCGCTAGCTATCGTCTGGTTTGGAATAGGAGAATCATCAAAAGTTTTCCTAATAATGTGGAGCGTAGTGTTTCCAGTCTGGATAAATACGCATGCAGGAATAGTTGAAATCCAAAAAGAATACCTCTGGCTTGCAAAAATTTTTGAATTAAACAACTTTCAAACACTAAAAGAAATAATCATTCCAGCAGCAAGCACATTCATAATAACAGGGCTAAGAATAGGAATAGGGTTGGCTTTCATCGCATTAATAGCAGCAGAATTGGCAGCCTCAAATTCAGGCATTGGTTTCCTAATATCCAATTCGCATCTTTTATTCAGAATTGACAAAATGCTGGCAGGCATTCTTCTTTTAGGGGTCTTTGGCTTGCTTGCGGACAAAATATTCGTTTTCCTCTCAAATAAAACAATTGCATGGAGTTTGTATGACCGAAGGCAAAATTGAAGCAAAAAACCTTTCATTCAAATACCCTGGGCCAAACGAGTATCTCGCTCTAAAAGATTTGAATTTTATAGTCAAACCAAAAGAGTTCACGGCATTGCTTGGCCCAAGCGGCTGCGGCAAATCAACTGCCTTGCACATGGCTTCAGGCTTAATCAAGCCAACAAATGGAAGCATCCTTATAGACAACAAAGAAATAAATGCGCCTTCAAAAAATGTGCAATTAGTCTTCCAACAGCCTCATTTGTTTCCCTGGAAAAACATTGCAGAAAACATTGCCTTTCCCCTGAAAACAAGTGAAGCTGAAACTAAAGCCCTGCTTGAAAAATACCTCTCATTGACTTCCCTGCAAGAATTTAAGCGTTTTTATCCGCACCAGCTTAGCCTGGGAATGCAACAAAAAGCAAGCCTTGCCAGAGCGTTTATTTCAAACCCAAGCGTTCTGCTAATGGACGAGCCATTTCGCTCAATAGACTACCAAAAGCGCCTCGAATTACACGAATTTTTGTTGGATCTAACAAAAAAATTGAGCAAAACAGTTCTATTTGTAACCCACGACATAGATGAAGCAATACTGCTTTCAGACAGAATACTAATAATGACGCCAAGCCCGGGCGCAATCAAAGAAGAAATAAAAATCAACCTCGACAACAGGTCAACCAGATTGCTTACAAAGCCAAAATTCGCCAAATACAAAGAAAAAATAATCAAAGGGCTAAGAATACCCTAATTGTGAATTGGTGTTATCGCCTACGTTTTTCCAGGCAATGATGAGGCGAAAGCAGTTATTGGCTGGTGTCTAATAGTACAGTGCGTTAATTTTGAAAATTGCCAGCTACTATAACTTTTATCTGCAGTTGTCAAGAATCTTGTCGCAGGAAGCAGCCACACATAATTGATAGTAATAGTTGCAAGCCGTATAGTCTGGGCCTCTGTATGAATATGTACTATAAGGGCCATCACAACCGCTGCAGCTTGCATAGTATGTTATTCCGCCACTACCACCATCCCCACCACTGATCCCTCCATCCCCTCCATCACTGCTGGTTTGCCTGCAGGATAGTTCTCCGCAGATACCATCCGTGAGTACGCAGGCTGTGCCTGTAGGGCAATACCTGCACTTTCCAGCATGAGGATTGTCGCTCAGCGCAGCGTCTTCCGCGCAATAGCCGCAAAGTTTGTCTCCTGGCGAGGTTGGGCAAATAATATTATCGTCAACACATCCACTGATGAAAATAGCAAATACAACTGCCGGCATAATAATCAGATAATTTGAAGGCTTTGCCCGCATTATTCGTTTGCCTATCATGCCCACACTACCACATAAACTAAACCGCTATATAAATTTATCTCAAATTGTCATTAACGCTCTCGTACCTGGGTAATGATGATGTTAGCGCAGAAAAGCTTCAAATTGCTGTGCCTCATTCAATCTTTCTTGCCTTGAATTCTTTGCCGCATTTTGGGCAGACAAAGCTTACCTTGTCTTCAATTGCCTTTGCCTGTTTTGCGCAATGAGTGCAGAACGCTGCCCCGCATTCAGGGCAGAAAACCAGGTGCTCTGTTTTTGTTCCACAATTAGGGCAGGAGTTTTTTTCGCTCTCTACCTCTTTGAAAAAGCTTTCTGAATCCTCGCCTTCAGGCAGCGCATCAAGGCTTTGTTTCAACTCTTCACTGTTAATGTTAAAGTCTTCAATCCCAATTTCTTTTTGCTTCTTTTTTCCGGTGCTTTCTTCGCTCAACAACTTTTCATCCTTGAATAGTTCTGCAATGCTTGTTTCAGAAGGCTTTCCCCTGACTTCAAAACCTGAAGGTTCTTGAGTCCTGGGCTTTCTTGCTTCCTTTGAGGCCTTTTCTTCCTGCGCCTGCCTTGCGTGCCTGAACCTTCCGTGCTCTTCCCCCTCTATTCCTTCAATTGCCGCCTGTTTTTTCGCCTGCTCGTAAATGCTTTCCGCAATCTCTTCACCCTCGCTTTCTTTCGGAAGCCTGTTGAACCTTTGCTTAAACCGCCTTATCTCTTTTTCCGCCATCTCGCTGCTGTTCTGCTTTAGCTCTTCCTTTAATTCCTCAACGCTCTTTCCGTAAGGCGCCTGGCTTTCTTCCGGAGCCTGGCCTTTCCTGTAAAAGCGCCTTAGCCTTCTTGGAACTGTTTCCGGGCTTTCACTGGCCAACTGAATCTCCTTCTCTCTTTTTCAAGGATTCCCTTATCTTCTCAACCTGCTCACTGCTAAGGCTCTTGTTGAGAATAAACTGCTTGTCTGAGAGAAGCTGGTCAACACTTTTTTCAGAAACTATCTGCGCGAGCGCTCTCTCTTTAGGGATTGCAACATTAAGCTTTCTTGAAGCAAAAAACCTTCTCCTCAAGGAAAGCGCTATCAAGGCAATTATGAGCGTTATAGTCAGCACTACTGGAAACAATGCCTGCATTCCCAAAGCTATTGAAGTAGCAAGCCATAGAATGCTGAAAAAAAGCCCGAAGATAATGCTCCACCCAATCCTGTAATTCTCTTCCAGAATCCTGACCTTAGGCTGTGCTGTTCTCAACAGCAAATACCCAAGGCTGTAAGAGCCTATTACAAAATAAGCTAAAACAATGAGTTCTAAGGCCTCAAAGCCTAAAATCTCAAACCAGGGCATGTAATTACTAAAAATATTTATACCACTTAATAAATATTCTTGCATATATGGCAGATTTGTTGCAATCCCTTTGGGGAATCGTCGCATTGCTTGTTTTCCTGCTCATCCTTGCAGTTCCTGGAACTATTGCAGTAATTGCATTCAGCAGGCTGAAGGGCAGGATTGCAAAAAAATTCAAGCTCTCCTGGATAAAAGCTTCCTTTATTTCAACATTCATTGCAATGTTTCTTTTAGTGCTTGTGCTTTATCTAATCCCCTTCCTGCAGGTTTTGAGCTTTACGCAAAACGATTTCCTTCCTGCTGGAATGCAGACGCAGATAATTGAAGCTGAAAATAGCGAAGAGCTGATTGAACAGCCTTTCCAGGCAAACTACTTTCTTGACTTGATTATTTTTTCAGTGATAACCATTTTGCGCTTGCTCTTTGTTGCCCTGGTTTTGAGCCTTTTGCTATTGCCTTTGGAGTTGATAGGCTCTGCTATTTTTTCAAAGCTTGCAAGGAAAAAGTCCGCAAACATTCTCGCATTTTATGCCTCAACCTTTACGGCAATGGTTGTTGCGGTAATTGTTGTTTTTGCTTTCCCTTGGATTCCAGCAGGCCTGCTGTATTTCCTTTATTTTGCCTGATTCTCTAGTTTTTAAAAAGCGCTTTAGCAAAGAATTAAATAAGAATCAAGCGTTATTTCTTACAAATTCCAGGTGTGTTTTTTGCTGAAAAAAATAGCCAACATTCTCCTCATACTATTGATTTTCGCGCCGCAGTTAAGCTTTGCGATAGCGCAGGAAAACCCTTTGGAAACAATTCCTGCAGAACAGCCGCAGGACAGCCTTCTTGATGAGATAGCCCAGCCTTCAACAGCTTCCTTCGCCTGCAGGCTTTCAAGCCTTACAGATGCAGAAAACCAGAGGCTTTTGGATTTGAGAAGGCAGGTGCCTTCTTTTGACAGCATAGACTCTAACGCTCCAGCAGACACTCACAGGGAAGAATTAGAAAACAATACAGCATTGCTTCCTGACACTGAAGGAGAGATTGCCTTAAAGCAAAAATTCCCAAACCAGGAGATAAAGCCTGCAGAAGTTGCCTGGGTTTTAAACCTTGCAGGCAAGGGAGCTTTCGCCATTGGAGTAGTGCTTGATGACACTTTACGGCTTGGAACCTGCAAGGGAAATTTGAAAGACGAGAACAAAAGCTGCCCAGTTCAGGACAAGGGCTTGACTTTCAAGAATGACGGCGCTGGAATAGTTTCCGGTGTCAAGACCGCTTTTTGGAAAGACTTGTTTCCTACAGCAGGAGGCAAGAATACAGGCACAAGCCAGCAAACTTTGGATTTTCTTTCCGCAGAGCTTGAAATTGAAAACCCTTCGCCAACTCCAGAGAATGAATTGAATCTGGAGAATTCTCAAATTCCACTCCAGACCGCTGTTAGAGTGCAAGGTGATGCGCTGCAAAACAGGGTTGAGGCCTCAAGCTTTGAAGCGTCCATGGGCACAACTTGCCAGAACAATTCCTGCCTTATAAGCACTTACTCAATGTTTGACAAATACTTTAACGCGATGTTTTCTTCAGGCCTTGTTCTCTCAAACATTTTTCCGACTTTAATGGGAAAAACAGCCTACTTGTTCAAAACCGGAAAGGCTCGAGGCTTTTGGGGATTTAAAGGCGGAATTCCTGGATTGAAAAAAGAGGTAAAGGCTTTTGCAACCCCAAGCGAAGCCCTTGCAAGCCTTGGAAGAAAGCCTATTGAAAAATTTGATTTTCTCTCCAGAAAATACACTTTGCAGGAATTCACCAATGACCTGTACACTTCAGGCCCTGGAGGCACTCCGCCAGCATTTGTTTTTGACGGCTCTTACAGCAATTGGGAGCAAAAGTTTTTTGCAGAAAGTGCGCAAAAACTAAACACCTATGAGCTAAGGAGAAAAGTCGTTGACCAGGCTGCCATAGTGCATCGTTATTCCCAGGCTTCAAAGCAGATGAAAGATTTTATCCTTGCTGAAAAGAATGCCGGAACAATGACGCAGACAGAAGCAGGCCAATTCATGACAAAACTCGTCAAGGACTGGGATGATGGCGCAACGCATTTTGACTTTGCTGCAGCAATAGCCAAGAACGATAGGACTGGCCTGAACGAAGCCTATGTAAAAGACCTGACCTCAGGCCAGCTTGTTAGATTAACCCACGAGAACGTTCCTTCAAACTTGTTTAAGGAGTTTGCAGAAACAGGGCGTTTTGGCGCAAGAGCTCCAAGGCTGGCTTCTTTTGAATCAGACGCTGCAGGAGCCTTGCAGGTTTACAAGGCAAATCCTGTAGGAGCCGCTCTCTCTACAGGAGTTCCGTTTGACACTTTCGAGGCAAGCGTTAGAGGCGGCCAGTATGCTGGACAGCAAGTAGCTGTAAGGCTGCAGAACGGCTCTTACATGCCAGCAACTATTGACAATTTGACTTACATTAGAACCAATACTGCAGGGACTGTTGATGTTTTCAAGTCCGCAATAACTTTGGACTCGGTCATAACTCCTGAAAACTTTTCCGGAAGAATGCTTGAATGGGCAGATCGGAAG
>Ga0209541_10011958_pt1 | contig 13491 bp, 12 predicted proteins | sample RifCSPlowO2_01_FD_184027 | JGI IMG/M metagenome (GOLD analysis project Ga0209541, IMG submission 184027) | Groundwater microbial communities from Rifle, Colorado - Rifle CSP2_plank lowO2_0.1 (SPAdes) (version 2) | ecosystem: Environmental > Aquatic > Deep subsurface > Groundwater | place...
CGGGAATATCGAAGCAAAAAAGGGAAATAATTCTTTTAATCTTAAAATTCGTTAATTTGGCCTTTTTGAACTTAATTTCCGTCATTTTTCTATTATATCATGACCGATATCTAGTCTAGAGCCTTACTTAATACAACCACCCCAGACGATGGGTTGTTGCTGAATAAAATTTGGGCTTTATAGCCAAATCCCGAACCGCCTTTAATAAAAAATGTATTACCAATATCATCTTTAACAATACTATCTAGCCCGAGTCCAACATAAACACCAGGCGATCTTTCCTTATAAGAAGTGGTTACTAACTGAATTTCTTCTGAAAGTAGGGATTTATCTAAGCCAGATAATACTTTAAGTAAATTAAGCATATCGTCAGCATTTGAAACGAGTCCACCCGCGCCAAAAATTTCAAATTCCGGCAAAGGAACAGATGATCCATTTTTATATCCAGTTACAACTTTTTCTTTCTGGTTGTCTGAAAGACTCATTGATGTGTTTGGCATTTTTAGAGGATCCGCAATAACTTCTTTAATTAGTTGATCATAAGTTTTACCAGAAAAATCAACAAGTGCCCTACCGGCTACTTGAAAGCCCACATTTGAGTATAATAATTTTGTTCCCGGAGCATAGGGCAATTGATAACTGTTTAAAAAGTCATAAAACATAGTTGGAGTATATGAAGAAACATCTCCTTTAAAATTTGTAGGAAACTTAGGAAGACCGCTAGAATGAATAAGAAGGTCAAGAAAAGTCATCTTCTTGCCATCAAATGAGGGCGTTGTAATACCTGAAGATAGATACGCATCTGGCGGTTCTTCAAGCTTCATTTTTCCATTAACAACATTAGAAGACACTAATAGCGCGGTGAAAGTTTTTGAAATTGACCCTATATGAAAAATTGATTGGCTATCGGGTTTTTTGCCAGTTGCAGGATTTACGCCGTAGCTAAAAACCTTCTTATCGCCCGTAGGCATTAATATACCCACCACAACTGCCGAAGCGGTATCGCCTTTATTGTTTGGATTATCAATATAGTAAGATACGATACTATTAATAGTTAATTCCATTGTATCGCTTGTTTTGGTTTTAGTTATCTCTTTTAATAGTAGAACAGTAAAAACACATACAATGAAAATGAGAATTATGAAAGATTTAGTTTTATTTTTCATTTTTATTAATATAAAATATAGTTTTACTAGGTGGCTATGTTCTTTGATCTGGAAACAAGATTTTAATAATAAATTTAGACAAAGATTATTAAACCAATTATACCCAGAGATGCAATTAACCCAAAAATAATTTTTGAGAAAGAAATTTGTTTTTCTATTATTTCTGATAGTGGGCTAAAATTCTCATCTTCACTGGAGTAATATGAATTCCCCTGAATATCTTTATATAATAAATATATCTGATTTTTCTTTTCACTTATTTCAAATTTATTTTTTTCATAAGTAGCTAATAAACCCCCATTTTGAGGAAGCCAGCTCCACTTAACATTATAAATGGCTTTCATAACTCCATTATTTTCTAAATTAGCACCTCGAACATTACCATTAAATACTAGGTTATACTTTTTATTATCTAAAATAATATAACCAGTAATATCTGTGGCAGTATTTTTAAGATTGGTAAATTCCAATGTGGGTTGAAGATTATTTGCCTGCTTCATATCTTCCAATGATAGAATTTTCCAACCTACAATCTGTCCACTGCGAAAAATTAACGGTTTTAAATTTAGCCTGATTGTTTCATTAGCGATTCTTCTTGTTTCTATTGCTGTCCAAGTAATCGCAATAAAAGTGATAATTAAAATAATTACATTTATATCAATAGCCATAACCTTTTTCATATTTCATATCCTTATTTCATTTTAAAAAAAAATAATTTATCTAGTTGTCCTTTTATCTTAAAAAAAGAGTTGCAAAGTAAGTCAATAATTATTTTAATATAAGGCTGCTGTGGGCTTTAGGTAATGTTAGAACCGCCATTATTGCCTCAATCTAACAAAATTTTGAAAGCCTATCAACTGTTATTGTTAAAATAATTTCTCAATTTTAGCGTTATTTTTAATAACATATCTTCATCAATTTTGTTCATCAAATCAAGATTCGGCTTTTTGGGCCAGCTGAAATCTTTGAAAGTAAATCCTTCAAATTCCCTATCAGAAGAATAGCGGGGCAATATGTGAAAATGCACCACCGGGTCAACCATCATGAGCATTAAATAATTAATCTTGTCGTTTTGAAACAATTCTTTGGTTTTTGTTTCAATTTCAATTATCACCTGGGGTAATTCAGCAAAACTCTCCTTTGATATTTTAGAAAATTCATTAACATCGTCCTTGCAAAACAAAACAAGAGAACCAAGAGTCATATGATTAAACCGGCATAAAATAACCCAATTATTGTACTCTTTTACGGAAAGTTCTGGGTACCTAAACTTTTTTAAAATATTGCTATCTATCATTATTTTAATTTACGAATTTATAAATGTCGCACAATAAAATGTTCCGGGGCTTGGATTCGAACCAAAATATTCACTTCCAAAGAGTGAAGTCCTACCATTAGACGACCCCGGAATGTTTATAAATTTCCATAAATGCCCTATGTCCAACCCTGTATTTTCCTATTCAGGGTGGAACTTTCTATAACTGAAATTCTTAATAATCCAAAGTAATTTTCTCTGATATTCTTTCTTTTAGTATTTATTTTATTCCTTTTAAAATAAATTTTACTGAATTCTTGCTTTGGATAATCGGTATATTTTGACCAATGAATTACTGTTCTTTCTAAATTATCTTTATGGCTTTCGTGTATATAAATTGAAAAATAAATCTTTTCTCTTGGAACTTTTATAATATTTATAAGCCATTTCAAAAATAATTTTATCATGTATGGATCAGAATTTGAAAATACCATACGAGAACCTGGGTTATATTCCTTTTCTTTGCTTCCCTCCGCCCAATATAAAGCTACTCCAATTAGCCATAGTTCTCTTTTAGATAATTTACCAATTTCTTTTCTTGCTTTATCTTTTATTTCTTTTGTAAGAGCTATTCTAATATCTTTCATTTTTTGCGCGCCCCTTCTTGTTGAAGCCAGTTTTTTCGCAGTTAACTTTTGCTTCTGGTTTTCTGCTAATTTAACACTTTTTAACCATAAAGACAAGGATGATTTAGCAACTGGAACTTGTTACAGAATTTCTTTGTAGGATAATCCTTGTTCCCTTAATTCTATAGCTTTGTCTCTTTCTTTACTTTTTGATTTCATATTCTAACTAGTATCTAGCTTTATTTAATTATACTAACCTAGTTTTAGTGCTGCAAGTGTTTTTTACATTTTTCAATGAAAATAGTAAAATAGACTTGTTATATAATAAATAAATGAAATTAAATTATCTTTCTTATTTTTGGCTATCAACTATTTTCATTTTTTTGTTTTCTTTTAATTTTACGGCCGCAAAAACAGATCTTTCAATATCAGAAACCGACATCACTTTTTCAAAGAGTGATATTATTGACGGTGATGTAATTAAAATTTACGCAAGAATATTTAATACCGGAGACACTGATGTTTCAGGATATGTAAGTTTTTTATATAACGGAAAAGAAATTGCTGAGCCTCTAGCCATTTCTGTAAAACCAAACACCTACGATGATGTATTCACCGATTGGAAAGCAATGAATGGAAACTATAATATTGAAGCTAAAATTATAGGAACTAGCCTAAAAGACGATAATGTAGAAGACAATAAAATTACTAAAAGCGTATTTGTTGATTTTGATACCGATAAAGATGGTATGCCAGATGCAAAAGATGAAGATATTGATGGCGACCAATTGCTTAATAATGAAGAAATTGCCATAGGCACCGATGTAAAAAATCCAGATACTGACCAAGATACTATTAGTGACAAAATTGATGTGTTTCCTTTAGATAAAACCGAATGGCGCGATACCGACCATGATTCTTTAGGAGATAATAGTGATCCTGATATTGACGGTGACCAATTACCCAACGACCAAGAAATTCATACATATGGCACCAATCCCTTAAATATTGACACCGATGGCGATGGTTTATGGGATGGCCAAGAAATAAAAGATGATACCAATCCAACTGTAAAAGATGATACTTCTTATAAGTTAGAAAATACTTTTAAAAAATTAGATAAAATTGCATACAGTTACATTCCCGATGATTATAAAGAATATAAACAATATATTTATGCTGGCTTGGGGATAATTTTGTTTATTATAATCTTGTTTTTATTAAGGAAAAGAAACAAATAAACTTTCATCAATTTTATTAGATTAAAAATCTTATCCGAGAACGGGTCTCGGATAACTCGGATAAGATTTTTAATCTAATAAACCAAAAAACCATTATTTTATTAATAAAATAATGGTTTTTTGGTTATAAAAATAAATACTATCTATAACGCAGGTTTGTTATAAGTTATTTCAATAATTGCAAGCTCTAAAGGTAATTGTAAAATGCTTGAATACTTCATTTTATTTTCTGCCTCAATGAATAATTCCAGCATTTTTTGAATCTCTTTTTCATTTACTTTTCGTATTTGCTCTTTCATTACCGAAAGCTCTTCGGTTGATAGCCCTGAAGTTTGGGGGTGTAAAAGCTCTGGATTTATTTTTAAAAGCAATGATTGGCGCAAATAAAATATCAAGGTTTTTGTAAATTCACCAAGATCAACGCCGGAATCTATTAAAGAATTTATATGTAAAATCCCCTCTTGGGTATTTTTATTTACTATAAAATCAACCAGTTTAGAAATTTGTAAAACTTCAACAATCCCCAATAATTCTTTTATTTCTCCTGCCGTAACTATTTTGTTTTTTCCCGAAAAATGAATGCATTTTTCTAGCAAAGATTCCGCATCACGAAACGAACCTCTCCCATTTAACGCAATTAACGCAAGTGCTGAATCTTCAAACTTAATCCCCTCTTTTTTTACGATAAATTCTAGCTTTTTTATAATTTCTGGAACAAAAAGACGCTTAAAATCAAATCTTTGACATCGCGAAATAATCGTAGGAATCATTTTGTGTGATTCTGTGGTTGCCAATATAAATATGGCGTGGCTTGGAGGTTCTTCTAAAGTTTTTAAAAGCGCATTGGCGGCAGATTTACTTAACTGATGGCATTCATCAATGATAAATATTTTGTATTTTGATTTTATAGGCGCAAATTTAATTCCGCTTATTAAATCTCTTATGTCATCAACTCCTGTGTGGCTAGCTGCATCAATTTCTATTAAGTCCATTGAGTTAAATCCTGTAATTTCAAGACAAGAATCACATTTATTACATGGTTTGTTAATTGACTTTCCTTCACAATTTACTGCTTTTGCAAAAATACGGGCCATGGTGGTTTTACCAGAGCCCCTGGGGCCTGAAAATAAATAGGCATGTGAAATTGAATTTGAATTTACAGAATTTACTAGGGTTTGAACAATATGTGTTTGCCCTATTATTTCTGAAAAATCCTGCGGTCGGTATTTTCTATATAAAACTAGATTATTCATTGATGCATTATTTTAATTCTGGCCAAACTTTTTCAACTATTTTTTCGGCCATTAATTTTAAATCTTGCCTTGTTTTAATGATATTATTATAAGAAGATTCGGATACTTTGGGAACAGGAGAATAATCAGTTCTTGTAATTCCCGATAAATTTCCATGTCGGCTTCTCATAAACATGGCGGTATCGTGCTTATGTCCTATAAATAATTTAGATCCAAATTGATCTTTAAGTTGTTTTTGAATCCATGGTATTTCGTTGAGATCAATATCCGGATTTAATTCAATATCTAAAGATGCAAAGTCAAAATCATTTTTTATGTTAGTACCTTCATCTTTTAAAATTGCTCCTATAGATTTAAGCGTGTTTCCAGAATCAATAAATTGAGTAATAATTAATATTTTTCTATCCCCAAAATTCATTTTTTTAAGATAATTTATTACCTCTTGATATTTTTTGGATTGATATTCTTTATTTGGCTCTGGCAAATCTCTCCCTGCTGCTAAGAAAAATGCTTTTACTTTTTCTTTATTTTTATTAGATTCTTTTTTTAATTTTTCAAAAACTATATCAGATATATATTTTAAAACTAAGGTTGGCATTCTACCCCCGGTATCATCGCTTAAAAAAGAACTATAATCACCCTCTACGATAGCATCTTTTAATTGTAAAACTAAAGAAATCATTGAGACTTCAAGCTGTTCCATTTCTTCTTCGAAATTATACTCTCTTTGATTTATTTTTTTTGATTGCAACGATTCATTACTTGGTAGTTCTGACATATGTTCTAATAGACCTACTGCGTAAAGATTTTTCTACTACACTGTGTCTATTTTGATGTAAAACTTGCTATAATTGTGCAGGGAGGGAGGAATAAATGAAAATGTGTTTTCATTTATTTCGACCGAGCAAGCAATTATATTCAATATAATTTGTCAGCTTGCCCAGAGGGCAAACCTCCAAATTCTATCAATTTTTATTTTCAAAATATGCTACAGTTCGCTACGAAAATCTTTATGCGGTAGGTCTAATTTTTAAATACCAAAAACTTGTACCCTAAAAAATTCCATAGTGCTGCAATAATTGCGGCAAAAATGACACTTAATTTTAACCAAACCTCCATATTTATTGAAAATTGCGGGCCCATTATTTTTACAAAATAGTAAAAACAACCTACATCTATTATTACTCCGACTAAAGTTACTACAAAGAAACTTCCAACTTCTTTGTGTATTTTTTCTGTTCCATTTTTTTGAAATGCCCAATATTTGTTGCCAAAATATTTTATCAGGGTTGCCACTAAAAAAGAAATTCCCTTAAGAATTACCGGATTTATTATTACAAACGCTGAAAATATCCAAAGCAATAATTCAAAAAATTTCAAATCAACTATTGTTGCAAATCCCCCAACTAACAAATGTTTTGCAGCTTGTAAAACAAATAATAATTTTTTACCGATAATATGTGATACCCATAAACATAGTAAAGAAAATAAGGCTAAACTAATCCATAATAGAAAGCTATAATATGGTCCTATGTAAATTCTTCCGGCATGCAAAAAATCACTTATTAAAAAACCCAATAAAATTCCAAAAAAAATAGTAAAAATAATATCAACTTTCTTCATCATTTTTGAGGTTATCATAAAAAAATTTGTTTGGAAAGTTTTGGCTAACATTTGCTCATTCAATTTATTTTTGATAGAATAAACAACTATATAAAACTATGCCAATTGGTAAATTAAGAATTTACAACTCTCTTAGTAAGAAAAAAGAACTATTAAAACCAAAAAATAAAAAGCTGGTGAATATATTTGTATGCGGCCCCACCGTCTATGATTTTTCACATATTGGACACGCCAGAACCTATGTTATTTTAGACTGCTTTGTAAAATATTTAAAATTTATCGGTTTTAAAGTTTTTTATTTGCAAAATATCACCAACATAGACGATAAAATCATTGCAAGGGCTAGGGAAAAGAAGGTGTTTCCTAAAGACTTAGCAATCGCGTTTGAGAAAAATTACTTAAAGGATATGAAGGCATTAATGGTTGATAGTGTTGATAAATACGCTAGGGCCACAGATTACATTAAAGAGATAATCAGTCAAATAGAAAGGCTTTTGCAAAAAGGTTATGCGTATCAATTAGAAGATGGAATTTACTACGATATAAGTAAATTTAAAAATTACGGAAAGCTATCTGGAAGAAATGTTCTTGGAGCAGAAGATTCGGTTTCAAGGATAGATTATAGTAAAAATAAAAAAAACAGAGGAGATTTTTGCTTATGGAAACTCACCGAACGCCAAAACGAAGAAGAACCAAGTTGGCTAAGCCCTTTTGGAAAAGGCCGTCCTGGTTGGCATATTGAAGATACCGCAATTACAGAAAAGTTTTTTGGAGCGCAATACGATATTCATGCAGGAGGCAGAGATTTAATGTTTCCGCACCACGAAGCAGAAATAAGCCAAATGGAAGCTATTTCGGGCAAAAAACCAATGGCACAATATTGGATGCACACTGGATTTTTGACTATTGATGGGCAAAAAATGTCAAAATCTTTGAATAATTCTGTGACCATTGATGACTTTTTAAAAAGACACTCCTATCAACTTTTAAGATTTTGGCTGGCAAAAAACTTATGGCACTCCCCTATTGATTATTCAGAATCTATGATGATAGAGGTGCGAATGGCTCAAGAAAAAATTGAGGAATTCTTGCGAAAAATCCAAAATACTAAATCCCAAACCCCAAACAAATCCCTGTCTGGCGGCATGCAGGCAAATTCCTTAAAATCTAAAATTCAAAATCTGCTTAAAAAATCAAAAGAAGATTTTTATAATGCGCTAAATGATGATTTCAATACCCCAAAAGCCTTTGCGGTAATTTTTGAATTAATAAAAGAGGTTAATAAATTTTTAGATGAGAATGTGGTGGATAAAAAAACTTCTGAGCAAATATATAAATTCTTTGAAGAAATAAACAGTATTTTTGACATTATTGATTTTAAAAAATTAAAGCAATCTAATGTGCCACTTGAAGTTGAACAATTACTTAAATTGCGAGAAAGTTATAGAAAATCCGAAAATTGGCAAAAAGCAGACGAAATGCGTTTAGAAATAGAAAAATACGGATTTTTAGTAGACGATACTCAAAATGGCCCGGTGTTAAAAAAGTCTTAATAATTTAAAGTTAGTAATACTACAAGTAGCAACAGTTCGGTGGTTCGAACCACCGAACTGTTGCTAGTAATATTTATGAATAGTTTGATGCCCGAAAAAAAACCACCGCAAAATATAGAAGCAGAACAAAGTTTGCTGGGTTGCTTAATGTTAGATAAAAATGCCATTATAAGGGTTTCAGATTTTGTAAGTCCCGAGGATTTTTATAAAGACATCCACAAAGAAATATACTTTTCAATGATTGAGCTTTTTTCAAAAATGGAGCCTATAGACATTCTTTCTGTCTCAACAAGATTAAAAGAAAAAGAAAAATTAGAAATTGTGGGAGGCTCGGCCTATCTTACTTCTTTGATCAATACGGTTCCTACTGCCACGCATGTGGTTAACTATGCAAAAATTGTGCGTGAAAAAAAAATTTTAAGAGATTTAATTGGAGCATCCGAACAAATAGGTTTAAGTGCCTTCGATGAATCACGGGAAGTTGATGAATTATTAGATAAAGCCGAAAAAAGTATTTTTTCTATCGGCCAAAAATCGTTAACCCAGTCTTTTGTTGCTATTAAAGATTTAATTCCAGAAGTATTTGAAGGAATAGAACAACGATCACAGCACACTGGATTGTATCGAGGCACTCCTACGGGTTTTAAACAACTTGATAATATGTTATCAGGTTTACAGCGGTCAGATTTAATTATCTTGGCGGCCCGCCCTAGTATGGGAAAATCTTCGCTGGCGTTGGATATTGCTCGGCATATTTCGGTAATGGAAAATTTGCCGGTTGGAGTTTTTAGTTTAGAAATGTCTAAAGATCAGTTGGTAGAAAGATTGCTAGCAAGCCAGGCCAATGTTGATTCATGGCGCTTGCGAACCGGCAAATTACAAGACGGCCAAGGCGATAATGATTTTTCGCGATTACAAACTGCCATAGGTAGCTTATCAGAAGCGCCCTTGTACATTAATGATATGGGTATGGTTAATATCTTGCAAATTAGGGCCATGGCAAGAAGATTACAGCAAGATAAGGGTTTAGGGTTGATTGTTATTGATTACCTTCAATTAATGGATCACACTAATAAATATGCTACCCCTATTCAGCAGGTGAGCGAAAATTCTCGTGCTTTAAAAATGCTGGCAAAGGAATTAAATATTCCTATTTTAGTATTGTCTCAATTATCGCGTGCGGTAGAAGGGCGAAGACCGCAACGGCCCATGCTTTCTGATTTGCGAGATTCTGGCGCTATTGAACAAGACGCCGATGTGGTGATGTTTATTTATCGCGCTGATAAGTATGAAGAAAATTCGTTAGAAAAAAATATTGCTGAAATTATTGTTGCAAAACATCGAAATGGTCCTACGGGTGCTGTAAAATTATACTTTGACGAACAAAGAGTTAGTTTTAGGAATTTAGAACAAGGAGATTACACCACAGAAATTACTGGAGAGTAATTTCTGGAATTTTTAATTTAAAATTTGAATTCAATATTAAAATATTTTAATTTGAAAAAGTGACGATTTTAAATTGATTTAAAATTTCAAATTGTAAATTTCAAATTCAAAAAATGGATTACATTAAAAACCTTTCTCATTTATTTTCAAAGTTTCCTACTATAGGGCCAAGGACTGCCAGCCGCTTTGTTTTTTATTTGATAAAACAGCCAAAAGAAAGTATTGATGAATTATTACGCGCTATTGAACAAATAAAAAATAAAATACAGTTATGCAAATTTTGTTTTAACCCTTACAGTATTGATGATTTTTCAGGGGCTAAACCAGAAACTGCTTTATGTAATATCTGTCAAAATCCATCAAGAAACAAAACGGTATTGTGTGTGGTAGAAAAAGAAGCAGATTTAATTTCCATTGAAAATACAAAAAAATACAACGGTCTCTATTTTATTTTATGTAATGGAGCTGGTGCTTTTAAAAATGAAGAAATCAATAACTTAAGAATTAATGAGTTGCAAGAAAGAATTTTTAACCCCCAAAATTTTGGTTTTAATAAAACAATTTTTTCAGAAATAATCATTGCCACAAACCCTACACTAGAAGGCAGAGCCGCTTCTGTACTAATTTTAAGGGCTTTATTAGATAAATTAAAAGCATCTCTAATTAAAGTTACTCACTTGGCTAAAGGAATTCCCTTTGGCGGAGAGTTAGAGTATGCCGACGAAGAAACACTAGAAAGCGCATTTGAAGGTCGTAAATAATACTCCAAAATACACAATTAAAAACCGCCTTATTAATGGCGGTTTTTAAATTTCTTAACTTATATTTCTCTTTTTTTAATTTCTGCAATTTTATTGCTTAATTCATTTTGGTACATTTTCTTTCTAAGACCAGCAATTCCAAAATTTCCCAATAAGCCAGAATTAAATAACCAAATTCCAAGCAGTGCCAATACTAAAGGCAAGAAGAATGAATCAACCCACAAGTTATTAGTTAATCCAGTAGGTATATCAGTAGCTCCCAATACGCTTGATTTTGTTACATATACAGGAGTTATTTTAGCCCCAGAGGTAATTCCTCCATCAGCAGTTGCAGTAATTGAATTATTTAAGGTAGTAGTTCCAAAGGCAAAATTTGCAGCTGGGCCAACTTGAGCTTGGTAGGTAATTGTTTTTGCTTGGCCAATATTTGGGCTCATAGTTCCAAGGTTTACTCCCTGTGTTATATTTGAACCATTTGCAACGCCATCTATGGTTAAATTATTATTGTAAGTTAAGTTAGCTGGTAATATATCTTTTACCGTAACATTATTTAAAGACTGGCTTCCAGATACTGAAACTAGTACGCTAATTTGGACAATATCACCTGGGCTTGCATTTGCAAACGAAGAATAATTTAAGTTTCCACTAGAAAGATTTCTTATAGTTGCTGTAGCTGATAAGTTAGATTGTACCTGTGAAGTTACGCAAGTGTTGTTAGAACAAGTCTGATTTGATGCGCAAGTGGCCTGTAATTGTGAACTGGTTGAATTACTGCAACTTGAACTGGTAGTACCAGGATTGTTACAGGTATAAGTTATGTAACTTTGATAAGTGCTATTTCCTTGGCAAAATGAACCACCAATGAATCCGTTAGTTCCGCACTGTGAGTTAGATGAACAAGTTATGGTAGTTGTGGTATTATTGTTGCACGATCCGTTAGAACAAGTTTGGTTTGAAGAACAATTACTTTGTAATTGGCTAGAAGTACTGTTACTGCAAAATGAACTTGTAGTTCCAGCGTTATTGCAAGTATAGGTAGTATAATTTTTATGTATACTATTTCCTTGGCAGAAATCATTACCGGTTGTTCCATTGGTTCCGCACTGTGCATTAGTTGAACAGTTTATTGGAGCATTAAATTCATCATTGTCTTGCTTACTTGAACATCCAGTATCTGATGGAAAATCTATTAAACCATCTGAATCATTATCTATACCGTCTTGACATTGGGCTTTAGGATTTGTTTCGTCGTTGTCCGTAGCAGATGAACAAGAAAAATCACCCGGATAGTCTGTGGCTCCATCTGAATCATTATCTATACCGTCTTGACATTGGGCTATTGCATTGCAAATCCCGTTAGAACAGGTTTGGCTAGAAGAACAGTTGCTTTGCAATTGGCTAGAAGTACTATTACTGCAAAACGAATTGGTGGTTCCTGCGTTATTGCAAGTGTAAGTAATATAGTTTTGGTAAGTACTGTTTCCTTGGCAGGAGGGACTTCCGGTTAGTCCGTTAGTTCCGCATTGTGCATGAGTTGAACAGTTTATTGGAGCGTTAAATTCATCATTGTCTTGATTGCTTGAACATCCAATATCTTGTGAATAATCAATTAACCCATCTGAATCATTGTCTAATCCATCTTGACATTGTGACTTAAGAAGGGTTTCATCGTCATCTGTACTAGAGGTGCAACTAAAGTCCGACGGATAATCAATTGCTCCGTCTCCGTCGTTGTCGATACCATCTTGGCACTGATTAATCTGGTTGGGTACATAATTTAAAGTAAAACTATCGCCTGGTTCATTGAAGTGCAAATTAAAAGTAGCAGTAGTGTCGCTTGTAATTGTTAGAGAATCTTCAGAACCCGTTTTGTATCCTTCACTGCCTGGCCACCAAGAATCATCAAGATCTTCTACTTCATTTACAATACTCGAGAATGTAGCTCCTGAAATGGTAATGGTTCCCTCGGCATCTGATTCGGTGCTCCAATAATGTATGAAAAATTCTGCTTTTCCCTGTTCTCCTCTAGCTTGCATGCTTTGTACATTTGGTGAAAGGGCGGGATAAAAAACAGTTGATCCATTAGCATCAACTAAATTAAAGCTAACATTATCACCAACTACCACATTATTAGATAAAGTAGTTGTTTTAGGTATGTTTGAACTAGTATAAGTAAAGTCTACTTTTATGGTAACGGGACCAGTTGAAGCCGCATTTGCATTCAAAGCCACGCCAAACACAGAAACTAACGCAATAGCAAGTATGCACGCTATTTTTGTATTTTTTACTAAAATTATTTTATTCATATTTATAAGCCCTTTTGTAAAATAAGCTTTTATTATATGCGTTATAAAGCTTATGTTACAAAAGGGTTACAGTTTTTTCTTTTTTAAAATTATTTGAATTACTTACTATTTCACTTGTCAATACCCCGATACTTTAATCATATCATCACTATCAACATTTGTCAATACCCTGTTCTGGTCCACATGATATGATACACCCAGCTCTTCAAAAATTATGAAAGGAAGGTATAGTGGAAGACCTATGACAATATATGGAACAAT
>Ga0209541_10011960_pt1 | contig 13491 bp, 14 predicted proteins | sample RifCSPlowO2_01_FD_184027 | JGI IMG/M metagenome (GOLD analysis project Ga0209541, IMG submission 184027) | Groundwater microbial communities from Rifle, Colorado - Rifle CSP2_plank lowO2_0.1 (SPAdes) (version 2) | ecosystem: Environmental > Aquatic > Deep subsurface > Groundwater | place...
CAGATGAAAGTTAATTATAAAAAACCAATAATTACTCCTGATTTTAGTAAGGAGATAATGAAAATATCTTTAGAAAACACAAATAAATTATTGGGATTAAATTTAAAAGAATTAGATCTAAAGAAACTTTTTGAGAAAATGGGTTATTCTTATAATAAAGGACAGGTATTTGTTCCAAGTTATAGAACTGATATATTGCATGAGGTTGATTTAATGGAAGATATTGCTATTGCATATGGCTATGATAAATTTATTCCTGAGATACCTAATATAGCAGGTACTGGAGAAATTGATAAAAGAGAAGAATTAAAAATTAAGGTTGCAGAAATTTTGGCTGGACTTGGAATGCTTGAGACCAGCAGTTATCATTTGATTAATCTTGATAGTATAAAGAAATTTTCCTTAAATGGGGAGGAATTTGTAAAAATTAAAGATTCAAAGACTGAATTTGAGTATTTAAGAAAAAATCTTGCAATATTTTTATTAAAAATTTTAGGAGAGAATGTAGATGTAGAATATCCCCAAGATATTTTTCAATTAGGCAGGGTTTTTAATTCTGATTTATCTGAAAGCGAACATTTAGCTATAGCAAGTTCTCCTGGTAATTTTACTAAGTTAAAACAAATGTTAGAGTATTTAAGTAAAATGCTTGACATAAAATTTGAAATTTATAAAACTAATATATTTGAACCCTGTTTTATTGAAGGAAGAGTTGCAGAAGTTAAATTTAATGGAAAAACTTTAGGATATTTTGGAGAGGTTCATCCTAAAATATTAAAGAATTTTAAGATTAAAATGCCTGTTGCTTTGCTTGAAATAAATTTAGAAGAAATATTTAATTTAATTGAGTAATATTAAGGCTGATATTTATCTAACTCCTCTCTTGAGACTTTATTATTATCCGAAATAACTCTTCTCTTTTTTAGAAGATGATTTTTTCCATTCTTGTTTTATCGAGTTGATTATTTTATTTAATTCAGGTTTCATAAGCTGCCATTTTTCAAAACTTTCTTTGATAAAAATAGCTTCATTTTTTTCACTATAGTCTATATCTAAAGAAAAAGATTCGATTTCTATTGCTCCAAGAGATTCAAACAGTTTGTTTAAAATATTTTTTTCATCTGAATTAATTCCTTTAACCATATACATATGGAACATTGAACCATTTGAAGGATTCAAAAGTAATTCAATAAAATTTAATACAGAAGCAAATTTTCCAAACATTATTTTTCTTATGTCTCTTAATAAAGTATCTTCTACTGAATCTACTTTGTTTATATCAAAATCTTCATCAAGCTCCTTATAACTAGGCAAATTATATTTATCACTTAATTTTTTGTAGGAATTTTTTAGTATTTCAATCGGATTTTCAGATTCCTGTTCTTTTTTCTTTTTTTCCATTTATTCTCATAAATAAATGTCTTTATAAACTTATTTAGAAGCCTCGACCGAGAGTTGAACTCGGGACCTTTACATTTTTGGATATAACTTTATTATGATCTTACCAATGTAATGCTCTACCAGGACTGAGCTATCGAGGCGTAAGAACACCAAGGTTTTCTTACCAACTTTCCTTTTAATAACAAGGTTTTTCCTAATTAAGTTTAGAACTAATATATAAAAAGCTATTCTTTTTCAGGGGCCCAGTTTAATTTAGCTATATTTCCGGTAATTGTTTTTGTATTACTTCCTAATTTTTTAAACCAGTCAAAATATAATCCTATGAATTCTTTTGTATTTGTTGAATCTTTCATAGAAAGATTGTTATTTGAAATAATAAAGAAAGCATTCATTAATACCAATATTATAATAATAAATAATATTTTCATTTTTTCTTATCTTTTATTTCATTAACAATATTAGATTGGTTTGCACTCCAATCAAGTTTAACAGCATCGGAAGATATGGTTTTTAAATTTGAAAAACTATTACTTAACCAGCCCAAATACAATTTCCCAGCTATTTGGATTCCTTCAACACTGTTTAAATCAATATTTTGTCCAGCAGTACTTATAAAAAATCCAGTATATCCTATAACAACTAAAATAATAATAATTATCCAGGTTAATTTATGTTTAACATATCTGAATTTTACAAGTAGAAAAATGACTAAAATTGCTAATGAAATTAATCCCCATTGAAATAAACTTGGCATTTTTCCTCTTTATTTATTAAAACTTTTCTATTTTAAAACCTTTTCTATGCTGTATATAATTAGTTAATATTTAAAAATCTAATTGTTATTGTTAAATTATAGCTCCATAGTATAGTGGTCAAGTATTCGGCCCTCTGGAGGCTGAGACCCAGGTTCGAATCCTGGTGGAGCTATTTATGATTGTAAATCATATATTCATTAGGAATTGTGGTTGATGGAATCTTAGAACCCGCTGGAGGTTCTAATTCGAATCCTGGTGGAGCTATAAAAACCACCTGTGGGTTCCTAGAAATTCAATGAATTTCTGGACCAGAGAACAAGTATGTTCTTTAGGTTTTTATCCTGCAACCAGTCTAGGGGCTATAAAATAATAGAAAGATAATATGTGAAATTGAAGTTAGAAATGAACCCACTAAAGTTTCAATGAAACTTTGTGCCCCAAAATCCAGTAGGATTTTTAGGGTTTGGAAAAGGTTTCCAAAACGATGAAAATAAATAAAACTATATTAAAGTTAATTAAATAAATTTATCTTTGTATTTTCTTATGATATAATATTATTGACAATATCGATTAATAGAATGATTTATATATTTCATTTGTTTTTTTCATATTGGGGTGAAAATGAACCTTTAGAAAAGGTTCCCAAATAAACCTTTTAAAAAAAGGTTTCCAAAAACGAAAAAAGTTTAAATGAAAAATTAAAATGAAACATAAAGCTAAATTGTTATTATCTCCAAAAAATTTAAAACCATCTTTTAAAGGTTGGAAAATTCTTGGAGTTTTAAATCCTGGAGCTATAAGAATCCCTAATGGAAAAATAATAATGTATGCCAGAATTGCAGAAGAAGGCATTAAACATAAACACGGGAAAGAGCTTATGTGCCCTGTGATGGCATCTAAGGATGATTATAAAGAGGAGTATAAAGTAATTTCTGAAAAAAATGTCCTTAAAACTGGTAAATGGAATGAAATTTATCTAAAAGATGGGACATGCATTCTTCCACATATATCACATTTTAGAAAAATAACAATAAAAGAAAATGGTTATGGTATTGAAAAAATTGAACATAGACCTGCTTTTACAGGAATTCCTAATGAAAGTGATTATGGTGTTGAAGATCCAAGAATAACTCAGATAGATGATAAATACTATATGACTTATGTTGGGGTTTCAATCAAAGAGGGAGTTTCAACTTTCTTAGCAGAATCTGATGACCTAATAAATTGGAATAGGTTAGGATTAATTTTTAGAGAACAGAATAAAGATGTAGTATTATTTCCAGAAAAGATTAATGGCGAATATGTTGCATTAAACAGGCCTGAAACTCTTTTTCATTTTAGCAAACCAGGAATATGGATATCTTATTCTAAAGATTTAATTTATTGGGGGAAAGATAAGAATATAATGAGGCCAAGAGGATCTAACTCCTGGGAAGTTGATAGGATTGGAGCTGGCTGTCCACCTATAAAAACAGAAAAAGGCTGGTTAGTTATTTATCACGGGATGAGTGAAGAAGGGGATAAAAGATATTATAGTGGGGGTGTAGTTTTGTTAGATTTAAAAAATCCTGAGAAAATATTAGCAAGATCTCCTCTTGATAAACCTTTAATTATTCCTGAAGAAAAATTTGAAAAAGAGGGTTATTTAGCTAATGTTGTTTTTCCAACTGCTGCGATTCCTACAAAAGATAAAAAAAGTTTATTAATTTATTCTGGTGGAGCTGATAGTGTTATCAGTGTCAGGAAAATTTCCTTTAAGGAAATTTTTAGACATTTGAATTTAAAGATTTAGGAAATCTTTAAGCAAAACGACAAAAAATAAAAATGATAAAAAAGTAAGGATGAAATAAACTAATATAAGTAAATAAAAATTAGGTAAAATTCATAATTGTTAATAGGAAATTAATAGAAAGATGATAAATTAAGGATATATTATATTATTAATAATAAATTAAATAAGGATATAGAATTGCTAAAGATGAAAATGATAAAAAAACATGATTTTAAGTTTTTAGTAGTGAAATCTGAAAAAGATGTTGCTAAGGAAGCTGCTAAACTATTATGCGAGAATATTAAGAAAAAACCAAATTTAGTTCTAGGATTAGCAACTGGAGAGACAATGAAGCCATTTTATAAAGAGTTAGTTAAACATTATAAAAAACACCATTTTGATTTTTCTAAAGTTAAAACTTTTAATTTGGATGAATATTATCCAATTAATAATAACAGTAAAAATAGTTTTAAACATTTTATGGAAAAAAATTTATTTCAGTATGTTAATATAAAAAAGAAAAATATTAATTTTTTATCAGGAGAGAATAAAAATTATAAAAAACAATGTGCTGAGTATGAAAATAAAATAAAATCTTCTGGTGGAATTGATATTCAAATATTAGGAATAGGGGTAAATGGACATATTGGATTTAATGAACCCGGTTCTTCTTTTAAAAGTATTACAAGAAGAGTTAAACTTTCTGATAAAACAAGGAAAATAAATTCAAAATATTTTCCTTCTTTGAATTTAGTTCCCAAACATGCACTGACTATAGGTATTAAAACTATAATGAGCTCGAAAAAAATAATCTTGTTGGCTGTTGGAGATAAAAAGTCATATGCAATAAGAAAATCTTTATCTAAGAAAATCAGTAATAAATTTCCAGCTAGTATTTTAAGAAAGCATAAAGATGTTGAATTTATTATAGATTATAAAGTTGCAAAAGATATTAAACTAGCTGTATAAAAGAAGTATAAAAAATTTTAAATAAGCTATATATCTGAAGATATAATGGCTGAAAAAAAGGCATTGGTGATTGTTGCTCACCCTGATGACGAAACTATCTGGATGGGTGGAATGATTTTAAAAAATAAAGACTGGGATTGGACAATATTTTCTTTATGCAGGGCTCTCGATTCTGACAGAGCACCAAAATTCAATAAAGTATGTGGATATTATGGGGCAACTCCGATTATTGCTGATTTAGATGACGAAAAACTTGAACCATTACAAATTTTTGATATTATTAGAGTTATTGAAGAAAATCTTCCATATAGAAGCTTTAATTATGTTTTTACCCATGGTGAGAATGGAGAGTATGGACATTTAAGGCATAAAGAAATTCATAAAGCTGTTAATATTATGGTTAAATCAGGAAAACTTTTTTGTGATGAACTTCATTTTTTTTCTTATAAATCGAGTGATAAAATTACTCCGGGAATTCCTGATTTAAAACTGCCTGTTCCAAAAATTTCTGATTTAAATATTAATCTAAATGAAACAGAACATAATGATAAATTAAAAATTATACAGGAATTATATGGTTTTAATCGAAATAGTTTTGAAACTCTGAGCTGTAATAATAAAGAATCATTTTTTAGGGAAATATAAAATGGAAGAAAAAAAATTAAAAATATTGGTTTTATATCCCTATCCTTTAGAACCTGATGGTCAGAGTTTGCAAGGGCATTATTTGATTAAAGGTTTAATTGAAAATGGTGTGGATGTCATGCCATGTGATAGGGCAGATAATTTGCAGAAATTGCATTCTTATAAAGCATTTAATCCTGATGTAGTAGTTGGAATCGGTTATTGGGGAAATATTCCGGAAGTTGTGCATAGTCCAATGAATCATAATCTTGTTGCTGTACCTTGGTTTAATGCAGATGGATGGGTTGCTAATTATCATCATACTCTAAATAATCTGCCTTTAATAGTTGCTACAAGCAACTGGGTGAAATCAACTTATATAAGAGATGGTGTTAAAAGTGAAAATATAGAAGTTTGTCCAATAGGATTTGATCCAGAAGTTTTTCATCCAGTTGATAAAAATAATCAAAGTGCTAAGAAATTAAGAGAGTTATTAGGTGTTTTAGATCATGAAAAAATGATATTTACAGCTGGAGGAGATGTTACAAGTAAAGGAGCTCAGGAAATGTTTAAAGCATTGGCAATGATTGATAAAGAATTTCCAAATTGGAAATATGTTTTAAAAACCTATGACAGCTTTTCTGCAGAAGATCATGGTTCAGAAGAGAATAAACTTTTAGAAGAACTTGAAATTAATAAGGATAAAATAATTTATTTATCTGGTAAATACCCGCCAGAATTTATGGCTTCTATAATTCAGGCTTGTGATATTTATGCAGGACCTTCTAGATTAGAGGGATTTGGTATGATTCAATTGGAAGCACAGGCATGTGGAAAACCTGTAATCTCAATAAATGTTGGAGGTCCAAAAGATGTTATTGTTCATGGCAAGACAGGTTTTTTAGTTGATGTCGAATCTGAAATTAAATTAGAAAGAGAGTGGGCTTATTCTTGGATGGGTTTTGAGGAAAAACATCAAATAGCTTTTAATGAACCTAAAACATTTGCATATAGGGCAAATATTTCTCAACTTGCTGAATATACTCTTAAACTTTTAAAAGATGATTTATTAAGAGAACAAATGGGAAAAGAAGCAGCAGAGCATGCTTTAAAAAATTTTCATTATAAAATTACCTCTAAGAGAATGTTAGATTTGATTAATGATAAAGTGTTGAAGAAGGGGTGAAAAACTGTCGTTTTTAGAGGGGTTGATGGAAAGGGTTATAAATGATTGTTTGTTTATTGAGATATGAAAAGTAAACTTGCAGTTATTAGTTTTATCCTTGGTTTAATCTCTCTTAGTACTCTACTTGTATGGATAGTTCCAATTGGTGGCATACTACAATCGAAGATAATTAATATTTCACTCTTTAATATTTTTATTGCTCCAGTGGGCTTGATATTAGGAATAATTTCTATTTTTATTATAAAGAGAAATAAACTTGGAGGAATATGGTTCTCAATTTTAGGAATACTATTTTCTTTAATTGGAATCTTAATGATTTTCCGACTCATTCTTGGATTTGCTGGAGTAATAGGAAATTTTCTATAATACTTTATTTATTTTTTAGAAAGCAAAATAACGAGTATTTTTATGGTCTAGTTATTATCGAATATTAATTATTTGACTCCCTTTAATTTTGATGAAAGAGTACTAAAATTAAATCAAACACTTTTTCTGTTTGACAGATTGGTATGCAACTATGTACATTCCGGCATTCCAGCCCTGAAATCCTTCTGTTCCTGATTGAGACTTACCTATTTTTCCTGTTTGTCCATGAAGCCATTCTGCAAAATTTCCGTTGTTTTGCATATTTGCCTCTGCTAATTTTTTCAGTTGTATTTTAGCTTCTTTGAATTTTTTCATTTTTATCAATGCCAAAACATAAAAAGCTCCAATATAAGTCCATATTCCTGCATTTGAATAATGATATTTTTCCTTAGCTTCACAATCTTTAAAATAATCATACCAGTATTTACTTTTTGAATTAATCGGAGGATAAATACATTTTATTGGATATGGTTTATTAATAGAATTTTTTTCTATATATTGTAAAATTTTTTCAGATTGATTTTTATCTGCTAATTCAAAAATTATAGCTAATAAATTTCCTAGAGAATCAAACCAATCTCCTTCTTCTTTATATTGACCATGATTTTTCCATCTATATGGAAGATAAAATCTTAGTTTATTATCCCATAAAGCATCATCTTTGTTTTTATTTACAACTTGTTTTAATTTTTCAGCTTGTTTATTTTTTCCAGATAATTTTAGTGTTTTATAATATAAAGCCTGAGTGTTAATTGTATGTCCGTATCTGTGCGGAAATGCATCAAACCAGTCAGATGTTGGTTGCTGCTCAGGCATTGAATCTTCTCCTGTATCTTGATATTCTAACCATTGAAAAGCTTTATCTATATTATTTTTATATTTATTTATTAGAGAGGAATCTTTGTATTTTTCTTGATAAACATAATGTCCTATAATATACCATAAAGTTGAATCTATTGATTTAAAATCTACATGGGATTTTCTTTTACTAAATTTATCAACTGCATTAGGTATTTGTCCTTTTTCAGACTGGTTTTTTGAGAGAGTTATCAAGGAATTTTTAAAAGTATTTTTAAATTTTTTATCTATTAGTGAAGCTCCTAAAGAAATTATCATAGAATCTCTTGCCCATATTGCATCATAACCAGGATAACCTGCGAAAAACCCATTTGGTGTTTCAGTTTTTTTGAGAATTTCAACCGATTTATTATAAGCAGTTTCTGTAATCATTTTAAGATATTTCTTCTAACATAAGTCTTGCAGACAGATATGAGAGTGTAGATTCAGCGCCTTGATTTAAATTAATAGACTCTTTTCCAAGACCATCATGACACCCGCCTGTTTGCTCATTATATACTACTTGATTTAATGTATTGTTTCCTAAAAACCAGTTAAATGCCCTAAGTGAATTTTTTTCATATTCTGGTTTATTTGTAATATTGTATGCTAAAGTTAAAGTCTCAACCATAGAAGCTGCATCTAGGGGTTGCTGATCAAAATAAGACCTTCTTTTTTCTTTTTTATACCATCCGTTTTGCCCTATTGGAACAAATATTCTATTTTCAAAAGTTTTAGACAACAAAAAGTCAAGAGATTCTAGACCAATATTTAGGTATTTTTTATCTTGTGTAGCTATATATGCATGTAACAATGCTCTTGGAATTTTGCAGTTTGAATAAGTTAAAGAAGATTCAAACCATTTCCAGTTATCTTCTTTATTTAATTCATATAAAATTAACAATTTGTTAGAAAAATTTTTTATTAATTCAACATTTTTTTGAGAATATTTTTCTTTATTAAAATAATAAAGTCCTGATATTACCGAGGATAAAGCTCTTGGAGCTTTTAATTCATTTGCTCCATTTAATGATAATGTAAAAAGATTAATAGCTTCTCTTTTGATATTTGAATGGATTGAATTTTGGGATGATATATATCCTAAGGCCTTGATAGCTCTGCCCTGTGCTTCTTCACTCCAAGAATTTTTATCTACTATTTTATCTTTAGATACTATATTAAAAAGTTTTCCGTCGTAATTTAATACATATCTAATAAAATTTAAATAAGTTGTAATCATCTTTAAAAACACTTTGTTTCTGGATTTTGAAAATAATTTTCCTGCAACTATTAAAGCTCTTGCATTATCATCTAATGTATACCCCGAATTTATATCTGGTGAAGTATAATTAGCAAATTGTATCATTCCGAAATTGTCAGTCATTTTTCTTATGTGTCTGGTATTTATCCTAGGAAGTTTTTCAAAATAAATATCTGGCATATATAGAAATTCTCTAATGCTCTCACCATATGAAATTGCAACATTTGGCCAAGTCATATGCCTTGAAAAGGAATAACTATTTTGTTCAATTTCTTTAAGTTTATTATTATCAGAGAGAATTTTTAGTATAGCTTCTTTAAAAGATTCAGAGTTTTCAAAATCAGGTAATAAAATTCCCCTTTCATTATTTATAGCATCTTGTGCATGTAAAAATGGGGTTGAAATAGTTGCTCTGCCACAGCCCATTGCATATACTAAGGTTCCAGATGTTATTTGCTCTGGTGTTAATGAAGAAGAAATGTATATATCTGTTGCTTTTAGATATTTAATAATCTCTCTTAAAGTTATATATTTATTATAGAATTTGACATTTTTTTCTAAACCTAAATCTTTAACAATTTTCCCAAGTTTATTTCTATAGTCTTCTCCTTCATTTCTTCTAACTACTGGATGAGTAGCACCTACGATTAGATATAATAAATTTGGATATTTTTTTACAACTTCTGGCAGGGATTCTATAACATATTCATATCCCTTACCTGAATTTATCATTCCAAATGAAGACAAGATTATCCTATCATTATATCCTATTTCTTTTTTTGCTTTTTTTTGCTTTTCAAAAGATACTGTGGGTATTCCATGGGGAATTATTTTAATTTTTGTTTTTATTTTATATTCTTCTTTTAAGATATCAACACCTTTTTTTGTCATTACAATTATTTCATCTACGTTTTCTGAAATATTTTTAACAACTTGTATTCTTTTTTCATCTGGTTGAGGGATTATACTGTGGAATGTGATGATATTTGGTTTATTCAGATTTTTTAAAAAATCAATTAAATATTCTCCATATTCCCCGCCAAAAATTCCAAATTCATGCTGAATACAAACTAATTTAATTGAATCATTTTGATTTATTTTTTTTGCAACATTTATATAATCTTCTCTTTCAGAATCACTTAACTGATAAATAACTTTTTTCGGATAATTATAAATATTTAATCCATTGTTATTCATAGCAAGAATTTTAGTTTTTATATGCGGATTAAATTTATTATCAATAGCATTGGTAAGGTCTTTTGTAAATGTTGCAATTCCACACTCTCTTGGAGGATATGAACCTACAAATAGAATAATATTACTATCACCTTCTTTTATCATTATATATGCAAGCAATTTTAGTATTAAAATATTGCTATTTATTATATAGAAGTGAAGCTCCAATCAGCCCTGCATTATCTCCTAATTTTGCGTGAATAACTGGGATATTTCTTTTTATTATATCTTTATTATTTAATTTCTCTTTTACTTTTTTTACTAATCCTTTTAATTCAGAAAAACCTCCGCCTAAAATTATTATTTTAGGGTCTAATATGTATGAAACATTTAATATACCAATGGCAAGATTCTCTGAAATTTCATTAATTATCTTATTTTTGTTATGATGTTTATTTAATAATTCCTGATAGTATTTTCCTGAAGCAATTTTTTCAAACATTTTATTATTTATTAGCATATGGCCAGGTTCTCCTGCAAATCCTGTTCCCCTATATAATTTATTTTCAATTATTATTGCTCCACCTATTCCTGTACCTAATGTAAATAAAACAAAGTTTTTTTTCCCCCTCCCATAACCATAATATAATTCTCCTAAACCTGCACAGTTAGCATCATTATCTATATAAACTTTACAATCAAACTTTTTTTCTAATAGTTTTTTTATATTAATATTATTAAAATCCATATTTGGAGTGGCGTAAATTTTATTATCTTTAACAAATCCGGCAATTCCAATGCAAATTATTTTTTTTTCTTTATATTTAGAAATTAGATTTATTAATAAACTTAAAATTTCTTTTTTTGTTTTAGGAGTTGAAACTTTTTGCTTACCTTTTACTTTTCCATTGGAAACTTTAGCTATCCTAATATTACTTGCTCCGATGTCGATTGATATTGCCATTTTGCTTATTTCATTATAGATATAATATGTTTCATAAGTTGATATGCTGGGAGATTTTTATTATTTAGTTTTATATAATAATTTCCCGAAACTCTTGATTTATCTGCTGTGACTGAAATTCCTCCTTCACTTAACATTTCTTTATCATTATAGTTATCTCCAATAACTAAGATATTTTCTTTATTTAATTTTAATAATTTTGCTAACTTTTTTATTCCGTTAGACTTTGTCTGATCTTTTTTAATGCCTATATCATAAGCTTCATTATTCCAGATATAGTATAAATCATTTTCTTTGTCTATTGTTTCTTCTATTTTTTTTACCCTTTTTTTGCAATGTATTGTTATAATAAATTCTTTTGGTTCAAATCCCTTTATATTGGGATTTTTTATTTTTGAGAGTTTTTCCATTACTTTTCTTAATTTAGTGAAGCTATTGATGTGCTGATAAACTTTGCCTTTAAACCATGTAGCACTTCCGTTTTCATAAGTTATACTTACATATGGCATTATCTCTCTAAACATTTCCTCTAGTAAATAAAGTCCTCTGCCTGAATTTATGTTTACATTAAATCCTAATTTAGTTATCTGTTTAATCTGTTTAATCTCTTTTTTACCTATTTTTTTAATTTTAAATCTTGTATTTTTCCCGAATTGTTTTAGAATTGTACCTCTTTTGACTATTACCCCATCTACATCAAAAATTATGAGTTTTATTTTTTTTAATTTATCTTTTGTTAAATTTGAAAGTGGTTGAAGTTTATTTAACTCTGCCATAATCATCCTCTATTCTTAGTATATCTGTTTCTTTGAAATCACCGAAGGATATTTCTAGAATTCTTGCAGGTTTTGTTAGACCTATAATTCTATGTTTATCTCCTTTGTTAATAATAATACTGTTTCCTTTCTTCATTTTAATTGTTTTATTGTTTAGTATTATTTTTGCAGGATTATCTAGGAAATACAAATATTCTTTTCTGTTTTTATGGGTTTGAAGAGAATTTCGTTTTTTGGGTTTTATGTTAAGAATTTTAACTGTAGTTTTTTCATTTTTAGTTAACCACTCTTCAAATCCCCAAGGCCTTTTATCAATTAAATGGTGTTTTAACTCTTTTTTCATTTTTAAATAACGTAAAACTCCTTTTTATTGTTTTCTTTTCACATATTTTATAAACTTGATTTTTCTGTAATTATTAATGATTTCAGAAATTTTTAATTCATCAATAAATTTCTTAGTTAGTACAATTGGGTCGCTTGGTTATTTTGGGATATTTTTATTAATGAGTATAGAAAGTTCTTTTATTCCTTTTCCTAGTGAAATAGTATTAATTCCCGCTGGAATTTTAATCTCTCAGGGAAAAATGTCTTTCATATTAGTTTTAACAGCTTCTTTAGCAGGTAGTTTATTTGGAGCATTTGTTAATTATTTTCTTGCTTTATATTTAGGAAGGCGTATTGTTGAAAAATTAGTTGTCAAATATGGAAGAGTTGTTTTGATAAGTAAAGAAAGCTTGGAAAAAGCTGATAGGTATTTTGAAAAGCATGGAGATATAACTATGTTTATCGGAAGATTAATACCTGTGATTAGACAGCTAATTTCATTACCTGCTGGATTTGCTAGGATGAATAAAACAAAATTTGCTGTTTATACTGCTTTGGGAGCAGGGATATGGAGTGTTATTTTAATTTATATGGGATATCTTTTTGGAAATAATATCGATTTAATTAATAAGAATTTACATTTGATGACTATTATTCTTTTATTAATATCTTTGTTTATTATTATCTTTTATTTAGAAGTTCATAGGAAAAAAAAGAAGAAAAATAAAGAAAAAATTAACATTTTTGCTTAATCGGATATTTAATGATAATATGTTATAACTTTACCTTATTTGATGTTTTTTTAATTGAAGGTATAATAAATAATTTCTTTTGATTTTATTTTAATTGTTAATATCTCAGTAAGTTTAAAATATAAGTTTAGGCAATTTAATTGTTTTTTAACGTAATATAGAATTCAATTAATTCTCTCTCAAGCTTACTTAAATCTGAGACAATAATTCCCTTACTTTTTTTAATAAAATATTCTAATTGTAAATTTTAGTATATAATCTATATCCTATCAGTCATCTTTAAGGTTTTTTGTGGTCACAAAGTTTATTAATACGAACCTAATTATAAA
>Ga0209541_10011962_pt1 | contig 13491 bp, 11 predicted proteins | sample RifCSPlowO2_01_FD_184027 | JGI IMG/M metagenome (GOLD analysis project Ga0209541, IMG submission 184027) | Groundwater microbial communities from Rifle, Colorado - Rifle CSP2_plank lowO2_0.1 (SPAdes) (version 2) | ecosystem: Environmental > Aquatic > Deep subsurface > Groundwater | place...
TTACACAGGCACTTTGAATGATGGAAGTGTTTTTGATTCTTCTGAGGGAAAGCAGCCTTTGGAATTCACGATTGGCGAAAATCAAGTCATTCCGGGATTTGAGAATGGAATCAAGGAAATGAAATTAAATGAGGAAAAAACAATCAAGATTAGTGCGAAAGAGGCTTATGGCGAGAGAAATGAAAAATTAATCACTTCTGCCCCGAGAGACAAGTTTCCGCCTCAAGTAGAGGTTGGAGGAATGCTTGTTCTGAAAGGGCCAAATGGGGAAAGATTGCCAGCAACTGTCAAGGAAGTAAAAAATGATATTGTAACGATTGACATGAACCATCCATTGGCAGGAAAAGACTTGAACTTCAAGATTAAGATTGTCGCCGTGAACTGAAACTTTATTCTTTTGCATACTTCCTATGCGCGCTTACATAAGCCCTGAAGAAATAATTCACAAAATCGTACTCTGACTTCATAAGGGCATGATAATATGATTTTCTTTTCTTGTATTCAATTATAAGCAAGGGATATCTATTTTTTCGTAAAACATGGGCAATAATTAATCTTCCTATCCTGCCATTGCCATCACCAAATGGATGAATCTTCTCAAATTTGAAATGCGCTCTTGCTGCAAGCTCAACAGGGTTAAGTTTTGCTTTGTTTTTGTTGTACCACTCAAAAAAATCTTTAATAAGATTATTTATTTCTTGCCAATCAGGCGCTATGTAACCACCAACCCTTACTAGATAATCCCTGTACTTTCCAGCTATATCCTGTTTTGTGTCAGCAAATACCTCTTTATGCCAGAGCAATATTAAACTGCTTGACAATTCCTTTTCCTCATTCAATACCTTAAAGAACACTTTGGAATGGTTGATTGTTTCCTGCACATCCCTTAAAGGCTTGTTAGGAGCTATTTTGTTCTTGATAATGTCTTCCGTTTCATCCGACGTAATAGTTGAGCCCTCTATGGCATTTGTATTATATGTAAATGATATCGACAAATCAATTAGTATTTTTTTCTTTATAGACTCAGGATAGCGCTTCCATTCCCTGTGGAAGCTTTTCTTTATCATCTTCAGCTTCTTTATTATACCCTCCTGCATGCATTCCTGCAAAAAAGCCTCTTTTGTTTCTTCTATGGTGCCGGGAATTTGCTTGCCTAAGTATTTCTCGCGATGCACTACTTTGCCATCTATCCTAAAAGAATGCGCCAGGTAATAATACCCCTTATGCTTGATAGTGTCCATAGAATATCTATACAATTACATTTATTTAAATTTTTCGATTTTTGACAAAAAAGTAATTGTATTAATTATCTGCTAAAATCTATACAACGAAACCTATTTAAACAGTTTTCTTATCTCAAAACTTATGCCTCTGTAGCTCAGACATGCATTAGCATGGAGCAATAGGTGGAGCGTACGGCTGTTAACCGTAAGGTCACCAGTTCAAGTCTGGTCAGAGGCGTTTGGGCCTGTAGTTCAGTCTGGTTAGAATGCTCGACTGATAGCTTCTCCAGACAGAGATCGAGTGAAGCTCAAAAAAGCTCTCGAAGTCATCGGTTCAAATCCGATCAGGCCCACTTTTTTTCAATATGCATTTAATTAGTACAAAATTTTTCTAATGAAATATTTTTATTTATGCCAAAAAATCTTTTAACTACCACAAAGTTTAAATATAAGTTATTATTTTAAAATAGCAACACTTTTGTTTATAAAAAATAGGAGGGGTAAATAATGAATTTTAAAACAAAGTCTTTGGCTGTTTTGCTTATAATTTCTATGTTCTTGTTGAGCGGTTGCGAAGTTTACAAAACCCTTTATGGAGCTGCACCTAAGGAAGCTGCACCCACACCTAAAGAAGCGGAAAAAGTTATCAGATTAGAAGGCGAAAGCGCCAAAGATCCCTCAAATTCAGCAAAAGAAGCATATTCAACAGCAACACCAACAGCGCATGACCCATTCAAAGTTGGAGAAAATCCTCTAGGCCCATTTGATAAAGGCAAATTACTTGGATTTACATTGCAGCAATGGCTGTCTGCATCAGGAATTGGAATTTACAGCGTTGACGATGAAAATGCAGAGATTGACTTATCTTTCAAAAATCTTGTGCCAAATGGAGTCTATACATTATGGTGCTCCAGAATCACATTCCCTCCTAATCCAAACATTGTAGACATGCCTTGCGGAGCAGAAGACGGCTCGGAAAATAGTTTCACAGCAGACGACAAAGGCTCAGGCTCATTCTCGTTAAAGCTCAAGCCATTAGAAGCAAGCACCAAGGAAACAGCTTCAATGGTAGCATTGGCTTATCACAGCGACGGCAAGACATATGGTGAATCACCAGGCGATTTTGGCTCAAATACCCATGTGCAGATATTTTTTATGATGCCTGTGCCAACAAGCAATGCAACAAAATTCCAGGTTCCAATCAAGTTTGTTAATCACATAGATGCAGGATTACCAGAGCAGGATGTTTTTGTTGAAGAAGAGAAAAAAGAAGAAATGAAAAAGGAAGAAGAAGTAATGGAAAAAGAACAAAAGCCACCTGTTACTGGCGAGGTGACTAAAAAAGAAGAAAAAGTTGAAGTATCAAAAGAAAAGCCAGTTGTTATAGTAGTGCAGGAAACAGAGCTTGTAAGCTTGTCACCGCAAGCTGAAGATCCTGACAAAGATACTGATTTGGTTTTTACATTTACCTCACCCTTAAATGAAAATGGGGAATGGCAAACAAACTATGGGGATGCTGGCGAGTACACTATTACCCTTACAGCATCGGATGGAGAATCAACAGCATCTCGAGATATTTTGATAATTGTAAACAAGAAAGAGGAAACTCCAACAATTGACAGCGCAAAGCCAATTGAAAGCGGCTTAGCAATTGATGAAACAAAGGCTGTTGAGTTTAGCGTTGCTGCAAGCGATTTGAACAAGGACACTTTAACATACTCATGGAAGCTTGATGGAGTTAATGTTGGTAATGAAGACACTTACGCTTACCAATCAACTTATGATGATTCAGGAACACATACTGTAAAGGTTGATGTTTCAGATGGGTTGTCAAGCGCAAGCAAGATATGGTCCGTAGATGTCAAAAATGTGAACAGGAAGCCAGGTTTGGAGAAAATAGATGACATAAAAACCAAAGAAACTGACAAGATAACAATAACTGCATTGGCAACAGACGATGACAAAGACACAATAACATACTCAATAAGCGACAAGAGATTTACACAAGAAGACAATGTATTCACATGGCAAACTGACTATGACAACGCAGGCACTTATGAAGTTACTTTAAGCGCAAACGATGGTCAAGATACAACAGAGCAGCAATTTAAGGTTACTGTTGAGAATGTAAACAGGGCTCCTGTTATAATAGACATAATCCAGAAAAAATAATCTTATTTTTTATTTTCTTTGTTATGGGGGAATAAATGAATAAAAGAGTTGCATTATTGGTAACTATATTTTTGGTGCTCCCCTCTATTGTTTTTTCTATTACCATTTTTACAGTTCAGGAGACAGAAAAAGTAAGCTTGCAGGCAAATGTGACTGATCCAGACTTTGACAACCTTATGACAACATACACATCGCCTTTAAATGAAAGTGGGGAATGGCAAACAAACTATGGGGATGCTGGCGAGTACACTGCAACAGTAACTGTTTCTGATGGGGCAATAAGCGTGTCAAAAGACATGCTCATTGTTGTGGAAAAAAAGGAGGAAAGCCCTAAGATTGATTCCTTTACCCCAAAACAAGATGTACTGGACATAAAAGAAGCAGAATCAATTGACTTCAAAGTTTCGGCAAGCGACTTAAACAAAGACGAATTAAGCTACGAGTGGTTTTTGGATGATAAAAAGGTAAAAGATAGTCAAGAATATACTTATGACACAACATACAATGATGATGGCAGCCATGAAATAAGGGTTGAAATTTCTGACGGAACAGCAACAATAAGCAATGAATGGACTGTTAATGTGGAAAATGTTGATGTTGAGGAGTTGCTTAATGGAATAGGGGATGTTACTGCCAATGAAAATGAGGTTGTTAAATTAAGGCTTCCGAATTTTGAAAAATATGGATTAAGCTACTCAATTTCAGAGCCTCTGGGCAGCAAAAACGAGTGGAAAACAGGCTATGACGATGCTGGCACTTACAAAATAAAGGTTCATGCAGAGGGAAAAGGATTTAACGATGATAAAACTGTAAAAGTTGTTGTTAATGATGTTGACAGAACTTTAATTTTTGACAGCATAGGAAACAAGGTTTTAAATGAGAATGAAGAGCTTGTCATAACTTTGAATGCCAACGACCCTGATGGCGATGAAATCACTTATTCTGCAAATAATATGCCAAATGGGGCAGAGTTTGAGGGAAATGTATTTACGTGGAAAACAAGCTATGACACTGTTAAAAAAGGAGGTTTTGTTGACAGAGTAATCGATAAATTTAGAATATTAAGCAAGAGCTTTTATATCCAGTTTTCTGCTTCCTCCAAGGATAAAAAATTAGTACAAAATGTTATTATAACTGTCAAGGATGCAGACAGGGCTCCTGTGCTTGAAGATATGGAGCCTATAACAATAAATGAGGGCGATACATTAAAGATTGCTCCAAAGGCATATGACCTTGATGGAGACAAAGTAAAGCTGAGTTACTCAGGATTTATCAGTACAGATACTTTCAAGTCAGGCTTTGACGATGCAGGCACCTATTATGTCAAAGTGACTGCAAGCGATGGATTGCTTGAAACCTCAAAGTTTGTCCAGATAAACATCAGTCAGAGCAATCGCGCGCCAGCATTCAGCAAAATCAAAGAAATAAAATCAAGAGAAGGAGATAATATTGCTGTCTTGTTAAATGCCAACGACCCTGATGGCGATGAAATCACTTATTCTATGGATAATCCGCCAGAAGGCTCCTCGCTAAAGGGAAATGCGTTCCTGTGGACGCCTTCCTACAGCTTGGCAAATAAAAAAGAAACAACAAAATTTGACTTGGTGTTTGTTGCAAGCGATGGCAAAGCGCAAACAAGGCAGATTGCAAAGGCAGAAATAAGCGATAAAAACAGAGCTCCAAAAATAATCAATGCCACTAAAAGCATTGCTGCAAAAGTAAATCAGCCTGTGCTGATGTCTGTCAAGGCAGCTGATGATGATGGGGATGAACTGGCTTATACTTGGAACTTTGGATTTTTAGAGAAGTACAAGGCAACTGCAATACACCAAAGAATTTTTACAAGCAGGGGGGCAAAAACCGTTAAAGTTATTGTAAGCGACGGAATTGACAAAGTTGAGCAGTTGATTAATGTGAATGTGGTTTGATACTAATTTCTAAATTCAATAAAATTTAGGTTTTTATTTTTTACGGGAATTCTCTCTATTTTGAGAAAGGGCACGACTCTAACGGAAAATTAATACTATTGATTTTTTAATCGCTGAATAGTTTCATAGGCTCTTAATAAATCGTGTTCATGGATATAGACTATTAATTCAGGCCTTCCAGTCAATATCTCAAAAATATTTATGTCATTAACTGCTAATTCAGAAGTAATATATGCGATAATCCCTTTTATTTTTGGTGCTTCATCAGGAAAAATCAAACTTATCTCAGAAATTTGATTGTATATAGTTATAATGTCTTTATTGGAAAAAATGTCGTTTATTTTTTTAACATTAAACTCATCAACAAATAATTTAACTGACAATGAGCCTAGTACAATTTTCAAGGTTTCGTTTTTGTTAAAACTAATTAAATTCAAAACTTTTGATATATTTTTGAGAACTTCTTCAGACTTTTCAAGATAAATTATAGAAATCTTATCTTTAGTTGAAACCTTAATGTCTTTGAATAAACCCAAAGTTTGTTTTTTCTCTGATTTTATTTCAAATCTTCTAAGTGCTGTGACCAATGCCTCAAATTTATCCTTATCCAATCTTTCTGCTCCAATTATGTATTTTGCCAAAGCCCTTCTATTTACTATGCCTTTGGCGCTTGCTTTCCTTATATCAGGATTCTTATTAAAAAAGCCCTGCAAGAGTAAGTTTATATTAATTTGTGTCATTTTTGTCATAATTAAGTCAAAAATATATAAATCTTTCGCTTTATGTCACAAATTTTATATATGAATATCAACTCCCATATGACATTAAATTCAACGGTGGACAAAATGATAGCTTACAGTGGTGATTTACGGTGGCAATTTAAGAATAGGGGTTTTAGGAGGTATAGGCCCAGAAGCCACAGGCGAATATTACCTCAAACTAATCAGAGGTCTGCAACAAACTGGACCGGTTAGAAACAACACAGATTTTCCTTACATCATTGTTCATAGCATTCCAGCTCCAGAGCTAGTCGGCAAGATTACTTCTGAGCAACTTGAGCCGTACAAGGCCGGAATAAGAGAAATTGACAATGCATACGTAAACGCTATTGTAATGGTTTGTAATACCATACATTTACATCATGCTGAATTGCAGAAGGAAACAAGAGCACCGATAATGAACCTTAGGCAAAAGGTCAAAGAGAAGCTTGCAAGAGATGGTGTTAAGAAAGTAGCAGTGATTGGAACACCATCAACCATTAAGGATGGGCTTTACAGGTTTGATGGCATTGATTATGTGGACTTGACTAGCCAAGAAATTGATGGATTAAGCTCTGCAATTTTCAAATACAATAAAGGCGAGGATAAAAGGCAACAGGAAGGATTAGTAGAAGATATTGCAAGGAGGAGCTTAAGCAAAGGAGCAGAAACAGTAGTACTGGGCTGTACAGAATTTGCAGTCATGCTCAAAGATGCCGATATTCCTAAAATTGACACGATTGATATCTTGGTGGATGGGACTATTGATTTTTATCGAAGAATGGAAGCACATAGATTTGCTGGAAGAATGAGTGAATAAAAATGAGATTAGAAGAATTAATTGAAATTATTCAACAAGTAATGCCTCATCGAAATGATTTGGTTCAACGATCTGTGCGTAGTGAAAATAAGTCCAGTTTATGTCCACCTTACTATTCATCTTATGACAGTGCAGGTCTACTAAATATATCAAATATACCTATACATTCACTTGACATAAAAAGAGTAGGTGTTTGTGTAGCTATAACAAAAGATACGATAAAAGAGATAGAAAAAAGGAAGATAGACTTCATCATTGTCCATCAAGTAGAAAACCTAGATGACAAAACATATGAAATGAATGCCTATAGACAAGTGAACGGTCTAAGTATTGGTGTGTATGGTCTATATTTACCATTAGATACAGAGCCTGACGGAGTAAATGACAGTTTAGCATCGATATTTGGGTTCCCTAAATCTAATGTTAGACCTGTTATTAGAGAAATGACTAGTGTTAGAATTGTAGGAGATTGGTGTCAGGGACGTGAGACCCATGTTAGTCGATTAGAGAGGGGTGCAGTATTAGGAACATTACCACCCAAGCACCTTTTACCGATTGATTATTTTGTAGAGACGTTTAACGATAGTTTTCATAGCCATCCTAGCAAAATAAAGCCAGTTATAGATAATAATTCTGGTTATAATATATACACAGTTGTAATCTCGACATGTCCAAGTATTGATATAGAATTTCTTGAACAAATACGAAAATATACAGCTGATAAACCTCAATTATGTATTACTGGAAAAGTGGATGATAAAACCAGACAACATGCTCATAAATTAGGAATATCGTTAATGATACTGGGTGATTATGAAGCTCATTATTTTGGCATGAAACAGTTTACTTCCCGATTATCAAGCGAATTAGTAAGTAAAACAGGAGCAAGAGCGATTTTTATTCCTAACTACTCAACAAAATAGTTTTTATTAGACAAAAATGTCAATAGATTATTTATTCGGGGAATTCAGAACACAATTTGTTCACAGACCTATGGGTCCTTTAACCAAGAGGCAAAAAGAACGGCTCGAAATGGAAATAGGGCATGAGATTTGTCCAAGATTGGAATTTATGCGATTTTACAAGCCCGCAGGTACAGGTTTATGGCAAATACAAACAGAAGATATTCTTAGATTTCAATGCTCTGCTCAAAGTGGAAAAACACAAAATGAATGTGGGGAGTATAAAACCTTTTGTGCCTTTTTATTGGAGAATAATAAAATACTTCTAGGTTTTGATTCTGTGTATTAAACAATCAAAAGTCATCGGCTTTATGCCATATTTCTCACAAAAATAAACCAAAACCTTTATATACATGTATATCCATGTATCTACAGAATGAGCGGTATTTACTTTCAAGGCAAGCCGATTATCATCAAAGTTCATGCTGTTAAAAGAGCAAGGGAAAGGGAAATAGTTTTTCCAGACCAAGTTTATGAGGTATTGCAAACGGGCAAAGTGAAGAGATTTGGAAAGCACGGAATCAAGTTCATCAAAAGAGGCAAAGAAGGCTCAATAATTTGCGTTGGAGAGGATTTAGGTTATTACATTATAATAAAAACAATAGAGCGAGGTAATTAAAATGAAACAAAAAAAATCCGCAGGATTTTTTGGTGCTCGAAAATCTGTAGGATTTTCGACATGCCCAGCATGCCAAAAAGGAAAAATGGAAAAGAAAAAAGATGTCATGGAACAGGACGGTATAGAGTTTGAAGCATATAAATGCTCAGAATGCAGAGAAGAGATAATGACTATGAAACAGCTCAAAGTATTGGCAAACAAATACAGAAAGTTAAGGCATGCAAAAGATATAACATTTGCCAAATGGGGAAACAGCATTGCAGTTAGAATACCAAGCGACATTGCTGATGAATATAATATATCTGCCGGAAAGCATGGAACATTAACTAAAGATAAAGAAGGAATTAAAATTATTCCAACCTAAACATCTATTTCAACAATCTTTATAAACTCCCTTTCTTTCATTTATTTTATGAAATCAATAAAGCTTGATGATGAGTTTGACAGCGCTGTTCTTAATATTGCTTTAGACACCTTGAAGATTGGAAAGCAGGCATTGATTTTTGCAAATACAAAAAAATCCGCTGAGAAAACTGCTGAGGAAATCTCAAAAAAGGTGAAAAGCGGCAGTGAAATATCAAATGCATTGGCAGAGCAGGCATTAAATGTTCTTTCAAGGCCCACAAAACAATGCGAGAGGCTTGCTTTATGCCTGAAAAAAGGAATTGCCTTTCATCATGCAGGCTTGACCCAGGAGCAAAAAGCAATTATTGAGGATAATTTCAGGAATGGCGCAATAAAAATAATCTGCTCTACGCCAACTCTTGCGCTAGGAGTAGACCTTCCAGCTTACAGGGCAATAATAAAAGACCTGAAAAGGTACACAGTGCATGGGCTGACGTGGATACCTGTTTTGGATTATTTGCAGATGTCTGGAAGAGCAGGAAGGCCAAATTATGATACTGAAGGGCAGGCAATTGCAATCGCATTGACAAACGGGGAAAAGGAAAAAATAGAAGAGAGGTATTTGAATGGCTTGCCAGAAGAGATTTACTCAAAGCTTGCAGTCGAGCCTGTTTTAAGGACGTATGTTCTGTCATTGATAGCTGCAAATTTCATCACAACAAAAAAACAGCTTTTTGATTTCTTTGACAGGACATTTTATGCGCACCAATTCAAGGACTTGAGAAGATTGCATTCAACTATTTCCAAGGTTATTGACATGCTTGAGGAGTGGGAATTCATAATGAGATCTGGAGATGATTTTTCAAGCGCTAATGAGCTAGCAGATGAAAAGTTTAAAACTACTTTAATAGGCAAGAGGGTTGCTGAACTTTATATTGACCCTTTGACTGCTTATTTTGTCATAACATGCATGAGAAATGCCAGCGATAAGAAAATTGATGCCTTTTCATTCCTGCAGATGATATCGCATACCTTGGAGATAAGGCCTTTATTGAAGGTTGGCATCAGGGAATATGACAAAGTGCAGGAAGCAATGCTTGAGTTCAGCGATTTTTTGCTGGAAAATGAGCCATCCATGTATGAGCCGGAATACGAGGATTTTTTGAATTCTGTGAAAACTTCCCTGATGTTTAATCACTGGATAAATGAGCAGGACGAGGAATTTTTGCTTGAGGAATACAATATAAGGCCAGGGGAATTCAGGGTTAAGCTTGAAATTGCAGACTGGCTGCTTTATGCAGCTGAAGAGATAGGCAGGATAATGCATTACCAGTATTTGCTAAAGGAGATTGTAAAGCTAAGATTGAGGTTAAAATATGGCGTTAAAGAAGAATTGCTGCCTTTGGTAAGGCTGGAAAATGTTGGAAGGGTAAGAGCAAGGTTATTATTCAAGAACAGGCTGAGAGACATTAAAGATTTAAAAAATGCTGACCTGACAACCCTGACCCAAATTATTGGCGAGAAAACAGCCTTAAGCGTCAAAAGGCAGCTAGGCCAGGAGCAAATTAAAGTTCCTGAAAACAAAAGGAAAGGGCAAATAAGCTTAAGAGACTGGGAAGAATAAAAGATTTGATTTTTTAAATTGATATTTTTAATCCGTGCCTTCGGCACAAAATTTAGTGCTCAGCCTCGCTCTCTACCATACGCTCGGCTTCGCTTATTAATTCAATGATGATATCAAAAGCGGTTTACTTTTATCATGTTATTCATCTAAAAGTCGCTCTCGTGATTTTTGATTTTTAATTATTACATATTCCGTATCTTATTTTTCCTATAACAAAACTTTATAAACCATTTTCTTTATCTTTAACTTATCGCCCGTGTAGTTTACCGGATCAGAATACGAGGTTGCGGTCAAACAAAATTTGGCAGATACCTTGCGGACGGGGTTCAATGTGGAAGTCTATTTTCCATGAAAATCCCCGCACGGGCATTTATTATTTATTCATACCTCAAAGCATCCACCGGTTTAAGCTTTGATGCCCTGTAAGCAGGAATTGCTCCAGCAACCATTCCTATTGTTATTGAAATCAATAATGCTTCAACTAAGAGGCTAGTAGGAATAACTGTTCTTACGCTTCCTCCAGGTCCTAATCCAGATAAGAAGTTTGGAAGAATTGCAGAAATTGCAGAACCCAAACCAATCCCCAACAGACCTCCGACTAATCCAACCAAACCTGAATTTAATAAAAATATTATCATTATATCTGAGTTTCTTGCGCCAATAGCTTTCATAATTCCAATTTCCTTAGTTTTTTCAAGGACTGATGTGAACATAGTATTCGCAATGCCTACAGCTCCGACAAGCAATGAAACAGCTGCTATTGCACCTAAAAATATTGTGAAGGTTTGAGTTATGTCTTGCAATCTTTCCTGAGTTGCTTTTGAAGAAGTGACGCTATAATCTTTGGTTCTGGCAGTGACATGCCTAGAAATCATAAGCTTTGAATCAATTTCAGCAACAATTTGATCAACCAAATCTGCATTCGTTGCTTTAATAGTTATTGAATCATATTTGTCCCTACCCGCATCTTCCAAAATCTCCCTTGCCTGCTCTATTGGCATGGTGATTCTGTTGTCGTCTCCGCCTGACTCTTTTAGGATGCCGATAACTTTAAACAATCTTCCTTCAATTTGTATGTCTCTATTCAGCACCAACGGTTGCTTGAATGTGGTTTTTGCTATCCTGCTTCCAATAACAATCGCATTGGTGTCGCTTGGATTTAGATACCTTCCAGACTCAAGCTCTGACGATACTATATTGCTCCACGCCAGCGGATCAACACCCTGAACAGAAACGCTTGCGCTTTCAGCAAGGTAGAAAACATCTGCTCTTCCAGAAACAATCCCATTTACAAAGCTTACGCCTTCTGTAGATTTTATTATGCGCAAATCCTTATTTGTTAAATTCTTTGCCTTGGAAGTTATTGTTGAACTTCCCATAGAATGCACACCTCCACCTCCCCCACCAAACCCAGCCCTAAATCCTCCAGAGGCTCTTTCAAATCCAGGTGAAACTGTAATCAAATCTGCTCCTAATCTACTAAGCCTTTCCTGAACATTGACTTGTGCTCCTTCGCCAATTGAAACTATGGCTACTATTGCAGCAACTCCTATAACAATTCCAATAATTGTAAGCCAGCTTCTTAATTTGCTGTGCAGCAAAATATTTAAAGCAAGCTTGAAGGATTTTCTGAATCTCATTTCTTCTTAAATATTCCAGTTATTATTTCCCTCGCTGATTTTTTCCTATAAAGAACAAAACCTATAACTAAGGCAGCAATTATGACAAGTGCAATAAACGTCTTGCTCTGCCAAAAGCTTGTTTGTTGCGTTGTTGAAATATGACTCATGGCTTGTGTAGTATCCCCTGAAGAGGCTCTAAATTGTATAGGAACATTTTTCTCAACGCTTCTTCTCTCTCCTGTTGTGTCTGTATAATCTATAATCACTTTGAGATTATTATTTCCTATTCCAGTTTGGTTTCTTAACCTTTGCAGGTCCTGTTGCGAAGTCCTTTGTCCACCCTGTCTGCTGAAGTTTGCCATTCCACTTTGGGCTATCTGGAATGAAACAATTGTATAGTCACCTTTGTCAAGATTTCCTATGATTGCTGAATTGCTTCCCGTTACTCTAAAGTTGCTCTGCTCCGGTATTCTAACAGAAACAGACAATGCAGGATTATTGCCGGTGTTAGCAACAGATAAAGATGTTTGTCCTTGAGTGCTTTCTGAAAATGCAACATCAAAATCTGTTTCTCCGCCGACAAAAATCCCCGCTTTTGTTTTAATAACAGTTGAAGTTGTATTGGTTAATGACTCATATTTAAGGTTTAAATCAAGCTGGTAAAGGCCGGGCTGCGCATTGACATCAGCAACAACTGTGTATTTTAATTCAGCAGAATCGCCAACATCAAGATATTTGATGTATTTTGTATCGTCTGAGTAGACAGGCAAAACAACACCATTTGCCTCTGACCATGAAAAAACCATGTTTTGCAAAGGAGCATTTCCAATGTTTGTAATTGTAAATTTCATTTCTGTTTCTTTGCCTGGCTCTATTTTTGCTTTGTCAACGTAAATTATCTGTGCAAATTCCTTGCTTGTAACATCAATGTTAAAAGTTGACGTAATCCACTCCCCTCCATCATATCTGTATTTCACTTTTAACTCGTGCTTACCCTTTACAGCATCTTTATCAATTCTTAATCTGTATTGGGTGTTTATGTAATTCTTACCAGTTTGATAAGCATATAATGTTCCTATTTTCTGCAAAGCTGGCCCGTCAATTACGGCAAAAGGATAATCTTGCTGAATTTCTAATTCAAGATTTTGCACAGTGCCGCCACCAGTATTTTCGATCCTTAACCTTAATTCTACTGTATCGCCTGCTCTTGCAGGTGTTGGATCTTGATTTAGCAAGGTCACTTTTATTATGGGTGATTCATACTCAACTGCATAAGCAATTGAAATGCTAAAAATCAAAACTAATATTAAGCTAAAAATTATTTTCATTTTCCATCATCCTCCTTTTATTATTTGCCCGTCTTTTAATTGAACCATTCTTTTAGCATAACTTGTAAGCCTTAAATCATGCGTAACAAT
>Ga0209541_10011964_pt1 | contig 13489 bp, 16 predicted proteins | sample RifCSPlowO2_01_FD_184027 | JGI IMG/M metagenome (GOLD analysis project Ga0209541, IMG submission 184027) | Groundwater microbial communities from Rifle, Colorado - Rifle CSP2_plank lowO2_0.1 (SPAdes) (version 2) | ecosystem: Environmental > Aquatic > Deep subsurface > Groundwater | place...
TAAAGAATTAAAAAAGAAATTTTACCTTTTGCCTCTTAACTTTTGACCTATTTAAGGTGTTTATCAAAAAAATCAACTGATCTCTGAAGAGCAGTATTAAGATTGTTGGACAGATTATGATCATCTCCTGTGTATGTATAAAATTCAACATTTTTCCCTGCATTTTTTAATGCCTCATCTAATCTTTGGCTAAACAAAATTGGCACCTCTTTGTCTTCTGTGCCGTGATGGATTTGAACAGGACCGGAAATATCTTTCACATAGGAAATCGGAGAGATTGATTTCCAAAAATCGGGATTTTTATCAAAGTCTCCATACTTTTCTATCAGAGATTGCCTTCCGGGTCTTCTTGTTGCCTGCTCTCTTTGAGACGGCACCCATGGTCTTCCCCTTCTCCAGTTTTTTGCCATATCTTCGTAAGACGCGACCACTCCAGCCCAGATCACGCCCGCTTTTATATTTTTTGTCACAACCATTGAACGAAGCGTAATACTTCCTCCCATTGAATGTCCCCACATGCCCACTTTATCGGGATTCGCATCTTTATATTTTTTAATAGATGAAACAGCGTTTAAGACATCAATCGTATAAGCCGGTGAATAGTATGCTCCTTCCGGATTTCCTTCCGAATTTCCATGTCCTCTGTAATCAGGTTTAAACAAGATGTAACCGTTTTTGGAAAATGCACCGGTATATTCTACATATCGCTCTGTCGTTCTATATTCCGCCGGAGCAATGTATCCATGATTAAAGATAATAACAGGCCAGCCTTTTTTTGGGGGATCACTATTTGGTATCGTGAGTAATGCATATATTTTTAAGCCTTCTGATTTATAAGAAGCAATATACCTGTCGTAGTTTGGAGCAGGAAGAAGCGTCTGTTCTATTGCAATATCGCTTCCTGGATACTCCCCTTTCCTCATATATTCTATCGAAAGAGGGTGCAACTCGTCTTTTGGTCCGCCTTTTTCTTCTTCTGTATTCAGATTACTACTATTATTTATGGTATCCTTTGCCGGATTATTATAGAAACGAGTATAAAAGATAAAAACTGCAAATACAAACAGTACAAAACCTGAAGAAATTAATATTCGTTTATTAATCATGGAGAAATACTATTTTAGCAGTTTTTAAGAATTTGTTGCAAGCACAGACAACACTTCCACGGTTAATTTATTGTTAAGATGAAAAAATTGATTATATTCGGTTTCCGGAAATCGGAATTTCTACATAAAAAGTGGTTCCTTTATTTTTTCGTGATCTTTCTTTGGAGGAAAACCAAATTTTTCCACCTTTATGATTTATGAGAGATTTAATCATATAAAGTCCAAGTCCTGAGCCATCGTTATCTTTTCCCGAAATATTTGACGCTCTATACATCTTTTCAAATATTCTTCCTTGGTCTTTTTTAGGAATGCCATAACCCGTATCCGATACTTTTATATCTAACTTTTTGCTGTCATAGGAAATTTCAACCAATACTCTCCCCGATTTCTGCGTATACTTAACGGCGTTTGAAATAAGATTTTGCAAAATAATTATTAGAAATTTTGGGTCAATTAAAATAGAATTATCACCGGAATATTTTGCTTTCATAATAATTTTTTTCTCTTTAATCTTGGGCTCAAATTCTTTTATTATGCTTTTCGTAACCTTAGAAATATTAACAATTTTTGACTCGTTTATAAATTTTCCAAGTTCGATTTTCGAAACATTTAAAAGCGAATTTATTAGATTAATCATCTTTTTATTTGCATGCATTATTTTTTGAAGGGATTTTTTCTGTTTTGGATTTAGCTTCCCCAACTTTTCTTTTAAAAGCATTTCCGTATAAAGATAAATTATAGAAAGAGGATTTTTAAGCTCATGGGATGTAAGATTTACAAATTCCGATTTTGCGAGGTCTACTTGCTTTTCTTTTGTAATATCCTGCTCTATTCCGACAAATCCGGCAAGATTTCCTTCTTCGTCCAATGCAGGCGCAATTCGTGCCAGCGCTACATATAATTCTCCATTTTTACGTTTATTTTTTATTTCACCACTAAATACTTTTTTATCTTTTTTTATTGTTTTCCAAAGCTTTTTATAAAATTCAGGAGGCATTTGTCTTCCCCAAAGACGCGGATTATTTCCAATGATTTCCGATCTTTCATAGCCGGTGACATCCCCTACCGCTTTATTGGCATAAAGAATTTTTCCGTCAAGATCGGTAAAAATAATATGAATGGGAGCATATTCTGCGGCTAATTTAAATTTCTGAAAATTACTTTTCATCAAACTGATTTTAATCGACCTAAATCTAGCTTAAAATAAGCTTTAAGTCAATAGGAAACACCAAAATAACACACCGTATTTGCTTACGGCACATTTTCTCTGGTAAATACAGCAAATGTTACTTCTTGCCACAAATCTTACAATCGTTTTTATGTGTAACAAGAACGTAAGCTGCCGAAAGACCAACCAAAATGTAAATTATCTTTTCAACCGACGGCGCAGAACCAAAAAGAGTGGTAACAAGATTAAAATTTAATAATCCCATCAATCCCCAATTAATTGCGCCAATTATGACTAAACTAAATGTTATAATGTGAAGCCATTTTTTATCCATTAAATATCACCTCCTTCATTAGAAACTCTTTCCGATCTCATCGGAATTAGAGTTTCTTATGCCCGCCATAAATTGCTCTTTGAGTCGCAGTTCAAATGAACTAAGGCGAAAAGTAAGATTAGGCGGGTGACTTAATAAAACACACGATGAATTATCTTTGTAAGATTTATGTGGAAAGCTAGGAATTAAAACAAAACCGGACTTCATAGTAAATATACCCTTCTTACTGTATTTTGCAACTTTTTCGAAAGAAAAATGTTGCTAAATCAGTTTAGAAGGAGTTATACCCGTAGCATTTTCAAGTACGAAGGGTATAAAGTCCTGCCTAATAAAAGAGTAACAACACTTGCAAACATTTGCAACAGGTATTTTTTGGGTAATCTCTCGATTACACCCTTGGGGTGTCTTACGTTGATTATTTTTTTATTTTATCAATTCAAACCCGTTTCTTTTATAAATTTTATCAAAAGAAAAGATTTTTGTTATATTAAAATTTTTCATAACTGTCATATTTGCGCAATCTATAAAAGATGTTCCCTTTTTATTCTGATTAAGAAATTCCCAATACGCAAGTTCTTCCAGCTTTTCATCTATAAAAATAACTTTAGGCGGATTTTCTCTTATCCTATTTAAGAATTTAATTGCTTCTTTTTGACTTATTTTGTAACTCAAAACCGTGATTACTTCATGCAAAACCAGATTTATTACTTTAATATCTGTTTTTTTATTCCCAAGTTTCTTTTGAATCCGAATCGCTTTTTTATGATTAGAATCTGTTTCTACAGTAAGAGCAATAATTGCATCTGTGTCTATTAGAATTTGAGGCCTATTCATTTTTTATAAGGAGCAGAATATAGAGTTTGATCAATTTTTTTGGAAAGATTTTTGGGACCCTTTTTAACAATACCTTTTATATCTTTCAGCCAGGACTTACCGGATTTCTCTTTTTCTTTAACCACATGCTTTGCCCCTTCTCTTATTAAATCAGAAAGGCTTTTCTTCTCCTGCTTTGCAAGAAGAGACAGCTCTCTATGCAAATCTTCGGGTAGATAAATTTGTGTTCTCATCATGATGTATACATCATACATCACAATTTATGCTCTTGTCAAGCAAACAAAAAGTTGTTCCCAAAATCATATAAAACCCACAAATACAAATTCTTTTTCACGATATTATTATACAGCTAATCCCACCAAATCAATATTCCTTTTCCTATTTAAAGTCAAGATTAAGTTTACCTCTTTCCAGTTTTTTACATTTCTCATATCTACTTCTTGACATTAACTGTTATAATGATTTACGCTAAATAAAGATTACTAAATCCTATGAAAAAGAAAACTACAAATAAAAATTTAGTTCCAAAAAGTAGAATCCCTATAGCTTATCTTCTTGACTATGTTAAAAAGGGGTTTACTGTTTCTGATTTTATTGCGTCATATCCATGGCTTAAAAGAAAAAATATAGAAAAAGCGTTAGATGAAATAAAAAAGAGAGAATTTACTGTATCAAATGCCCTCTAAAAAATCTCAAATAAAACTCTACGCAGATGAATGTTTTCCTGTAACATCTGCAACTTTCCTTCGATCGCTTGGATATTCTATTGTTCACGCCTTTGATTTAAAACTATTACAGAAATCAGATCTTAGACATTTAAAAGAAGGTAAAAAATTAAAAAAACTGGGTGTTAATTACTACTCGCAGGTTTCATTTGAAGGAGAATAAGTTAATAATAAAAATCTAAAAAGGATTGACAAAGCAATCTTTTCGTAGTATATACAATATATGACAATGACAGAAGCAGATCGCAGGCCATCCAGTCAAAATACAGAAGCAATACATTCATTTGGTAAATTTATAAGGCTTCTCCCTACCAATCCCGAAGAAGCAGAAGATTCATGGAGGCAAACTATTACCGAATTAGTATCTTTAGTGCAAGTTGAAGATCCTGGTGAAATAGCTAAAGTAGCTTCGGGAATGCTTGCTTCTTTAGAAGGTCAACATCATCCCCTCGCAATGCAAGCCCGAGGAGTAACCCGCTTTTTAAGCGCTGTAGGATACGATGCAGAAAAATCACCTCTATGCAGATTATGCGAAAAGCATAACGGTGTAGAATTAATCCCTAATCATCCGCCTACCACATCAGCCGAAACAGACACCAAAGAAGACAAGTCCAGAATTCTTTGGGAAGCTGTTTCAAAAACAATTACTTTTACCGGCAAACACGATGAATACGCAGTATTAGGCTCAAGCCAAAGAGAAGTAAGAGAAGCGCTGGAACCACTTCAAAGAAAATATGCAGCGAATAATAATCAGGGATTAGCCCAGGAAGTAATCGGTGTGGCAAATTTTCTTAATATTTTGTCTATCCGCGTAAGATCGGAAGAACCTTTCAGATACGTAAGAGACAATCCCAAACCTGCCTGGGTTTTTCAGGAAGTACTGGCTTCACCACCTATTCTTTATGAAGATCTGCAACGGAGATGTGCCGCGGTTGGAATGGAAAATGTTAGATCAACATTACGTAAACTATCCGATCATGATCTGCTTAAAACAATAGAAGGGGAAGATGGACTTTGGGTAGATTTAACGCCGGACGGATATTCAGTTGCAAACGAAATGGGTCTATTAGATGACAACGCAGATGGAGTTAATGTTCAGCCAGTAGAAACACCCAATTATTTACAACATCAGCCAAAACCGCAAAAAAGGGGAAAACTTGAAATAACTCGTGGAGGAAATGCTAAACCAAGAATAGATCATGCGGCAAAAGAAAAAAAATTACTAGAAGAAAAGTAATATTTCTAAGAAAAGGCAATCTTTTTCCTGTTTTATCGGACCATGCGCCTAAAAAAGGGGCAGTAAACAAAAGTAAAATTGTAGATAGAGCAAATGTCAATCCGTACCAGATTTGATCTACATGTTTATCTAAAATTAGCCATTGAGAAAAAAACAAACTTCCTATCGCGTAAAACAAAAAGTTGTTCCCAAAATCATATAAAACCCACAAATACAAATTCCTCTTCACAAAACTATTATATAGCTCATCTCGCTAAAAACAAGTTCTATTTTTAAGATAGGATAAGAAACTTCTTCCGTCCAATACTTCAGCGCTATGTAGTACTGAAGTATTGGAAGAATATTAATTTCTTACAAAATTATAACTTATTTTTCACTTGCTATAGATCTTTCGTCCTATATGCTATTGACAGATTATGCTAAAATCCTTAAGCTATAAACATATGCCAGAAATAATAGAAGTAAATCCAAAAGTAATGGGTGGAGAGCCAGTTATTAAAGGGACACGTATCCCTATTGCCCGGGTTGTAGCGTTGGTTGTTCATGGCTACAAATTAAAAGACTTTAAAAAAGATTACCCATATCTAAAAATTACGACAAGAAATCTCAAAGATATTCTTGCATTTTATCAAGAACAACTATAAATAAACGTTCTTCAAAGCCAAAGATAAAGAAAAAATTTCGATTACTTCTTGATTCTGCTTTTGCTCAACCCAAAGTATTTATTCGTCTCTGTAAAAAAACAAATATTGCCCACCCTGTGCATAATTATAATTTATCCCCTCAAATAGATGACGAAGAAATTTATAACCTAGCTGTTAAAGAAAATCGCTTTGTCGTAACAATCGACAATGATTTTAAACGCTTAGTCAAAAGAAACAAATCGGGAGTAATTATTATACCAGCTGAATTATCAAATGAAGGAATTGATAAAATACTAACAAAATTTATTTCAGAAAAAGATCCGAAAGATTACATGGGAAAAGTAACAAAAGTTGGATTCGGATCTTGACACACTAATAGATTTGGAGCAAAATATTGATAGTAGACCGCAAGACTGGAGGTGAATAGATTGGATAAAGATCTTGTTGGAAAAGTCATTCATTACTACGACAAAATAGGCGTTGCTATTGTAAAACTCGAAAAAGGCATAAAAACTGGAGATAAAGTAAAGTTTGTTCATGGAGATAATTCTTTTGAACAAACGGTCGAGTCAATGCAGCTTGAACACGCGCAAATAGACAGTGGGAAAAAAGGAGACGAAGTAGCCATTAAAGTTGAGCAGGAAACAAAAGACGGAACGCTTGTTTATTTAAGTTAAACGCCCTTAACGAAAATTACTACATCTAAACTCTCCCTTGACTTAGCATTATTTATTATTTAAAATGCAATCTAAACTGCTCCTTAAAATATGCCGGACATCGAAAAAGGTCAATCATTTTCAAATGAATTTCAGCGAACTTCGAAATATGAAAAACCCGAAAGATCTCCTTTTATAGTTACGGGGCAAACATACGGGCTTCTTAAGCTTTACCATGCCAACGCGTTACCAAACTTTTCGCAAGGAAGAGATTATTTACAAGACTATACTTTTCCCTATTTAACAACGGCAGAAAAAACTTCCGATACCGTTTTTGATAAAACAGGCGCTTTTAAGGGAAACGCGGATTTAGAATCAAGAGAAGTTGCTTCTCATGCATATATAATTTTCGCATGGTTGCCCGATATGACCCGAATACCCACCGTTTCCGCATTAAAAGACGGATTTTCAAGAAGAGGCATGCTTAGAGCTCCGTTAACACAGCGTGAATACAAATTAAGAATCAGAGAATTAAAAGTAGAACTGGCAAAAATCGCAACGGGAATAACAAAACCAAAGCAAATTTTACGGCCAAAGCCTTCCCTTCTAAGAACATTTGTTTTCTTTAGAGTGGCGGCGTTTCTAAACCCATCCTTTAAACTTAATGCGGGAGAAAAAGAATTAGTGGAAAAACAACAGGAAGAAAGACAAAATATAAACAACCTCCTAAAAGGCGTTTCCACTTTAGATGAAATTTAACCCCTTAACCTTCGAATAATTTGCTTTAATGAGTGACAAAATAGGCAGTAATACCCTCAAATAATCCTTGCGCTTCATCCTGTCTTCTGTCAACGATAGTACCTGTTAATAAATCGTATTCATAAGAACTTGTCAGAAAAAATCCTTCGCTAATTGTTGCCGGCATTTTTGCTTTAAGAAGAACACCTGACGCAAAACGGCTTATTCCCCAATTCTTCGTTCCAAGCTTTGCCGATACAGAACCCACTATTGTTTTTGCCAAATCCACATCTGTTTTTTTCATATATAAAGCCTGCGAATAGTCTAAAGAAAAATCATTTGAACCGTTGTGATGAATAGAAACTAAAATTCCGGCATTTTTACTGTTACAAAATGTATAGCGGTCTCTATTGGAAAGAGTTTCGTCCCCTGTTCTTGTCTGATAAACCGTAAGTCCCGATTGAGTTGCCAAATAAGCTAACCTATTTGCAACATCCAAATTTAAATCTTTTTCCAGAATTCCATTATTTGACGTACCAACCTCCGATCCCCCATGCCCAGGATCAATACATACAGATTTACCTACAGCATCTACGTTTTTGGGGGTATCAACAAAAAAGAACAAGAGAAGAACTGAAATAAAGACTACGCTAATTAATCTTTTCATCTTTATTATAAATAATAGAACACATCAAACAAAAAAACAACTCACCAAAAAGCGTCAACGGCATCCACCCCAGGCAACCATAGAACAAACCCTGTGTTTTAGGGTAGGTTTAACCACACGAAACAATAGTTAAAGATATTTAAGTATACCACTTTAAAACTCTTAGTATTCATTATTATTGGATATAATTTAAATTAATTAGAAAGCAGGTAGTAGCAGGAAAAGCTTGACTATATAAGCTTTTTATGATATATATCATAGTTCATGTCCAAACTATGAGATATAATATTAAAACTAACTTCCTGACAGTTGCGGAAGTTTCCGGGTTACTGCGCTTAAGCGTATTAACAATTTATAAGTATATAAAAACAGGAAAACTTTCTGCCGTAGAGTTTGGCGGGCACTACAGAATTTCAAAACCCTCTCTTGAAGAATTTATAGAAGACCACAAAGTTTTTAACCACGCGGAGGCAGAAGATGAAAAATAAACTATATAAAAATATCAGCATAGTTATTCCTGTTTTTAACGAAGAAGCAAATATAGAGCCCGTGATTAGGAGAATTCATGAGGCGCTTTCAAAGGCAAAAATTAACTATGAGTTTATTTTTATAAATGATCACTCAACTGATCAAACACGAAACGCAATAAGTAATCTTGCGATATTTTATCCAATTATTTTGGTGGATAAAAAAGGAAAAAAAGGGAAAGCATTTTCAATTTATGAGGGTATCCATTATGCACAATATGACGTAGTCGGAATGATTGACGCCGATTTACAGTATCCTCCGGAAGCCTTACCCGGAATGATAAAAGCTCTAGAAACTTCAGATGTGGTTGTTGCAAATAGAAAGCACTACAAAGATTCAATTGCAAGGAAAGTTCTTAGCAAAGTCTTCAGGTTTGCATTTGGGAAAACTCTGTTTGGTTTAAACCACGATATCCAATCAGGACTAAAGGTTTTCAAGCGAGAAGTATTCGAAACCATAAAATTTATACCAAGCTCTCCCTGGACGTTTGATCTGGAATTTTTGCACCGTGCAAATCAGGCTGGATTTCAAATTCAAAATTTCGACATAGTTTTCTCAAAAAGAAAAAACGGTCATTCAAAAGTGAACTTCATTAAACAAACTTTTGAGATAGGAATGAATGCTTTAAGAGTTCGCGCGAAAAGAATTCACCCTGCTCGCATTCACCCATATGAAAACTATTCTATGCTTGGTGCCGGAATAGGCTATAAAAAAAGAAAGTATATAACTCATACTACAATCCCGCATCATCTTTCGGCTCTTCGGACTTTTACAAAAGTACAGAAGACAATTATTGGCCTGATTCTTATAGACATTGGCCTTGGGTTTTATATTTCGCCATTACTTACCCTTCAAATATTGGTTGCAGTTTTAAGCACGATATATTTTGCTGATGTTATTTTTAATCTCTATTTAATAGTAAAAAGCTTAAGTTTTCCCCGGGAAATTACATCCACTGAACAAGAGTTAAATGAGTTAAAAGATAGTAATCTTCCTGTCTATACAATTTTGTGTCCTTTATATCGCGAGGCTTCTGTAATTCCTCAATTTTTGGAAGCAATGGATAAGCTTTCCTGGCCTAAAGAAAAACTAGACGTAATTCTTCTCTTGGAAGAGGATGACAAAGAAACTATAGAGAAAGTAGAACAAATGATCCTTCCTTCGTATGTTAGGACATTAATTGTGCCTCATTCGATTCCAAAAACTAAGCCCAAAGCGTGCAACTATGGTCTTGCACATGCAAAAGGCAAATATCTTGTTATTTTTGATGCAGAAGATATTCCTGATCCGGATCAACTTAAAAAGGCATATCTTGGCTTTGGAAAATCAGACAAAAATGTAATTTGTCTTCAAGCAAGACTTAATTATTACAATCCTCATCAAAATCTTTTGACAAGGTTTTTTACAGCAGAATATTCATTATGGTTTGACATAACCCTCCCGGGCCTTGTATCAATTGATACTGCTTTGCCGCTTGGAGGAACAAGTAATCATTTTAAAACAGAAAGTCTACGCGCGGTCGAAGGCTGGGATCCTTTTAACGTAACAGAAGATGCTGATTTGGGAGTGCGGCTTTTTAAGAAAGGTTACAAGACAGCAATGATTGACTCGACTACTCTTGAAGAAGCAAATAGTAGAGTGGGAAATTGGTTTAGGCAGCGTTCCCGCTGGATAAAAGGCTATATGCAGACCTACCTTGTCCACACAAGAGGTAATGAGTCCTCTGTTAAAGGACAGGCACTTCATTCATTAATATTCCAGCTTGTAGTTGGCGGAAAAATAGCATTTGTTTTAATAAATCCATTTCTTTGGATTGCAACATTCTCTTATTTTGCGCTTTATGCCTATGTTGGCCCTGCAATCGAAGCGCTTTATCCAACAGTAGTTTTTTATATGGCCGTTACTTCCCTTGTATTTGGTAATTTTCTTTTCCTTTATTACTACATGATTGGAGTTGCCAAAAAAGGTCAGTGGAACCTTATTAAATTTGTTTTTTTAATTCCTATTTATTGGTTTATGACAAGTATTTCAGCATTTATCGCACTGCACCAGTTACTCTTTAAGCCGCATTATTGGGAAAAAACCATCCACGGGTTTCATTTGCAAAAACGGTTTAAAAAAGAAATTCCGCAAATAGCAATTGAGGTTATTGAAGAAGAGGAAAAAACAATTTTCCCAAATTCCGTCAAGCAGCGCTTTGCTTTCGTATTCAATCTAAAAAAAGCGTATGTTTCGGGGGGACTACTTATTGGGGCATCCATCGCGGCAAACTTTTTGAACTTTATTTTTAATGCCTATCTTGGACGGGTTTTGGATTTGGCAAATTTTGGGCTTTTAAGTCTTGTATCGAGCTTTCTCTATTTTACCCAGGTTCCGTTCAGCGCTTTGGGATCTTCTGTAAATTACAGAACAGGATTTTTGGAAGGCCGGTTTGGTGATGAGACAGCGCGGATGTTTAGGAGTTGGATCCGGAAAAAATCGCTTTTTCTTGCTTTAATTATATGCGGATTATGGCTTGCTCTTTCTCCAGTCCTCGTTAATTATTTTTCCGTTGAAAGTTTGTTTCCATTTCTTGTGTTCGCGCCTGTTTGGATTTTTGGCATGATTGCCGCTATAGATAGAGGATTTTTATCCGGGAAACTGATGTTTGGATCGCTAGCAATAGTTGCTCTTGTGGAACCGGTGTCAAAGCTTGTTGCAACCTACGTATTTGTTAAATCAGATCTTCTTCCGTTTGTCTATACTGCTATCCCAATCGCCATTATTTTTTCATTTTTAGCAAGCGCAGCGTTTTCAAACATCGGTAAAAAGACATCCGGGCATAAAGCACATGAAGTATATCGATTTCCAAAGAAATTCTTTTTAGCATCGGTTTTGTCCGGACTATCAACAATTACCTTTTTAAGCCTTGATATTATTTTGGCAAAGCATTACCTTGCGCCCGAAGACGCGGGGCGCTACGCGCTTATTTCTTTAGTTGGAAAGATGATCTATTTTATGGGGGGTCTTACGGCACAGTTTATTACTCCTTTGATTTCCCGAAATGAAGGGGCAAAAAAGAGCTCAAAAGAAACATTTTCCAGAATCCTTTTTTCTACTTGCCTTCTATCTTTTATCGGATTTATCGCTTTTGGGTTATTTGGTTTTATTACAGCGCCGCTTCTTTTTGGGCAGAAAGCGCTTTCAATCATTTCGTATCTTCCGCTTTTTGGCGTTGCCATGCTCTATTTTAGTATTTCCAGAGTGTTTATAAGTTACCATTCAGCTAGAAAACTTTACAGCTTTTCCGTAGTAACGTTCTTTTTGGCGCTTATTCAGGTAATAATCATCGGAATGTATCATGAAAATATTGGTTCTATTGTTTTTGCGATGACCTTAATTGGCACACTCAACCTTATTGGTATGATTATTCTTCATTTTTCAGTGGAATGGGTGAAAATATTTGAAAGCAATTTAAATGATCTTTTTAATTTGTTGTTTGTAAAAGCAGACACTCAAAAAGTAAAGGAAAAAAAGTTGAGAATTCTTATTTTTAACTGGCGGGATACAAAACATGTATGGGCAGGAGGAGCCGAAGCTTACATCCATGAAATCGCGAAGAGATGGGTTTTGGATGGAAATTATGTGACTATTTTTTGCGGCAACGATGCTCATTGTCCAAAAAATCAGACAATAGATGGTATTCATATCATTCGACGCGGCGGATCTTACATGGTGTATATGTGGGCGTTTTTATATTACATACTCCGGTTTAGAGGCAAGTTTGACGCGATTATTGATTCCGAAAACGGAATTCCGTTCTTTACGCCTTTGTACGCACGAATTCCTGTATTTTTGCTTATACATCATATTCATCAGGAAGTATTCAGAGAGCATCTTATGTTCCCTTTTTCCTCTATCGCGCGCTTTATGGAAGCAAAAATAATGCCCTTTGTATATAGAAAAAACATGGTCATTACCGTATCAGAATCATCCAAAAAAGGAATATTAAAATTAGGATTATCAAAATCAGGAAATGTTGAAATTGTGCACCCGGGAATCGAAGATTATCAGTTTTATAAGTCAAATAAAACCGCGTATCCGTCTTTTCTTTATCTGGGACGGCTTAAACCATATAAAAATGTTGACGTTGCCATAAGAGCGCTTGCCAGAGTTGTAAAATTACATCCCAGCGCAGAATTGTCAATTGTGGGCGAAGGAGAAATGATGGATAGATTAAGCCAGTTAGCAAAAAGGTTAAAAATAGAGAACAAAGTAACGTTCTTTGGCAAGATTTCCGACAGCGACAAAGCGCTTTTACTTTCACAAAGCTGGGTGGTTTTGCAGCCCTCGCAGCTGGAGGGATGGGGAATAACAGTAATTGAAGCAAATGCGGCGGGTACTCCTGTTATCGCGTCAGATGTATCAGGACTTAGAGATTCTGTTATTCACGGGGAAACAGGAGTTTTAGTTGAACTAAAAAATGTTGACGCGTTTGCAGCATCCATGATTGATTTTATTTCGGATGAGAAATATAGAACCTATTTGTCCAGATCTGCCTATCTTTGGTCGCAAAATTTTAATTGGGAAAAAAGCTCAAGAGATTTCATTAATATTGTTTCAAGCTCTTTTGATAGAAATCCCGAGATAAAACCAAGCAGGTTGTCATACGTAATTAGCAGGATCATGTCATTTTTATAAATTATGAAAAAACTTGAAAACAAATTTTCAGAATATAGACTTATAACATTGATTTTGGTAGTCAATTATGGTATAGTTAGAGCCCTATAATATTATGAAGAAGCAAAATAAAAAATTAACAGTAACAATTGGAATCCCGGCCTATAACGAAGAGGCGAATATTGAGTCCCTT
>Ga0209541_10011965_pt1 | contig 13488 bp, 12 predicted proteins | sample RifCSPlowO2_01_FD_184027 | JGI IMG/M metagenome (GOLD analysis project Ga0209541, IMG submission 184027) | Groundwater microbial communities from Rifle, Colorado - Rifle CSP2_plank lowO2_0.1 (SPAdes) (version 2) | ecosystem: Environmental > Aquatic > Deep subsurface > Groundwater | place...
ATATAAGGCACATTCTCGTGTCAGGATTATACGCATTCAGCCTATTCTTCCTTATATTTCTTCAGCCAGATTTTGGTTCGGCCATAATAATTTAGATTAAATATTAATACTCTTAATAAGCTTCATTGATTCTTCGATAAGTTTATTAGTTCTGTCATTTGATTCTTGTATCATGATTGACACTTCATCTTCCAATTCTAGTGCTTCTACCATTATAGCGCGAACGCGGTCGGTATCCAATGTTTTCAAGGCTTGGTCGCGAATTATCACCATTGAATTTCGAACTGGTACAACCATACCATCATTATAACTATCTCCTAATTCAGCTTTTAATAAAACTCTCATTTTATCAACAAATTCGCTTGCATCCTTTTTTGTTGAAACAAATATACTATTCTTCTGATTTCCATTTACATTAAATATCACATAAGTCTCATACCCATTACCATATGCTCCAACTGCATTAAAAGCATTTCGAACATCTTTTTGATTTGTATCTTTTTCATCAATTAACACTTTACCAAACTTTTCGGAATATTCTGGAAGATTCTTTTCATACATTTCAACTTGATTATATTCAATAGCTATATTTGTATTATTAACTGCCCTTTTTTGAAGATCTGCAAAATCTCGTACACGCAGTAGTCTTTCTTGATAAAACAAATCATCCTCGAAAAACTCGGGCTTTTCAGTTTTGCCTTTATACTGTAGTGGTCTTATATTCTTAAATTGTGGTCTTTCTTTTCTTGTATCATTCTCATAATAAAATTTATCCCCCACTGCCATTACATAATCCAATTCTTTTTGAGTAAAACCATTAAAATTAACATTCCCATAATTTTTAAACAAATCCATGATTATTTCTTGTGGAGATTTTGGAGAATTAAAATATCTTTGTACTGCATACAATGTATTATGGTGATTATCCCAATTTTGGGGATTAACTTCATAGTCTAAATTATCAACTCGTGTAACAAAGTCAACATAATTTTCAAGCCATTTCAAATTTTCGGTTTTAGTATTTTCCATAACACTTTTTCGAAATTCAGGCATATTTTTCAAAACACCAAATATTTCTTTTGTAGTACTCGTTGTATATTCATTTGTTTCTCCATGATGATCAAATTGTATTATGTCACCCTTTTCAACATTTACACCATATGTACCACCAACATCTAATACAACTGTTCCAGGTTCTAGGTATAATTTACTATATTTAGTTTCAAATTTTTGATTTCCATTTTTATCTTTAACAAATTCTCCTTTATGTTTGCCTATTTTATACACAACAGGCTCTGTTGTACTACTATTAAAATATGGTTTTCCATCCTCATCATATTGCAATTTCTCTTTAGGATTTATCCAAGATGTTTTAGCTCCTTCTTTAAATTTTACTCCGCCTAATTCCATAATTTTCATCGCTGAAGATACATCAAAATCAAGTTTGTGTTTCAAGTGACTATTTTTTTCATCATCTTCTTCATCTCCCACCTCAACACCATGGATAATAATTTGTGAAACTCCTTCTTTGTAAAAATATTTATTAATTATTTCTTGTTTTTCTTTATTTTTAACAAATTCTTCTTTTTCTATTTCTTTTTCCTTTATTTTATGAATATCAGAAATCTGTTTCTCCATTTCCCCCAACAATTTAATCACGCTGGTTAATTTCTTTTTTGTTGGAAGAATATCATGATATCCTATGCTTCTAAATTCTTCATCATCGGATAAATCTAAAATTAATTTTTTTAATTCTTGATTTGTGTTTTTATAATTTTTTTTATCTTCTTGTGTAATATTTTTATTTTCTCGAAGGTCGTCATAAAGAGCAATAATTGTTTCTCTTTTTTCTTCTAAAATCTTATTCTCATCAAAAAATTCATAAGCTTCTAAAAGATCATCTAAAACTTGCTGATTATTTTTATCAAACTGGGCTTTTAATAATTCTATTTCTTCTTCTGTCGATTTCTCTTTATCTTTATCATCCTCTATTTCAGGCTCTAGTATTGTTTTTAGTTTTGGTGTTGGTTCTGGTGTTTTTTTAGGAGTAGTAGTTTTGGATTTAGGTATAGTTTTAGTTTTCGCGTCTGGATTATTACCACCACCATTATCTAATGCATTTTTAAGCCCATCAAGACTACTAAAATCATTGCCTATCGTAGTCATTTTTTTAGGGATCATTTTTCCTATATTTCCATCTAAATTCATACTCTTTATATTATATCAAATAAATAGCTTTTTGTCAAAAGATACTATTTAACAAGGCTATTATAGGAACTTTTTCTGGTAATCCACATGCCTATACAGTATACGCTTGACTTGGCCATTTGAAAAGGGCACCATTATATATGTAGGGGTAACCGTAACCACAATCGACCGATATTCCGTTCCCTTACAACTATGGAATTAAACAAAAAACAAGTGAATATTTTTCGCTATATGCCAACAATTTCCTTTTTGGCCTTATTTTTCTTTGTTTTTATGATACCTAGCGTGACACATGCAGGTATTTTTTCAAAAATAGCTGATATTTTTGGGACGGAAGCCAAGGCTGAAGAGATAATAGATGATGGTAAAAACAGCCAAACAACCCCTGTTTTAGAAGCTAAAATCAATCCAAATGGGGATAAAAAGGAGGAAGCCCCAATCCAAATGAACCAAAACGATGTTCTCGTTTCCGAAGTTGGAACACTAGGAACAGCTTTAGATATTGGAGATTATCCAGAAGAAGACGAAATTAATGTCTATCTTACTAAAAAAGGCGATACTTTGGGTAAAATTGCCGAAATGTATAATGTCTCTATCAATACAATCGTTTGGGCAAATGATGGTTTAGACCCTAAAAAAGCCTTAAAAGAAGGCACATCACTCCTTATTATGCCTATTAGCGGAGTTTCTCATACAATTAAAAAGGGAGATACTTTGAAAAAGATTGCTACTAAATACAATGCCGATGCTATAGAAATAGCACGATTCAACGGTGTAACAGACGAAACCTTAGTTGTGGGTGTTGATATAATTGTTCCAAATGGTGAAATTCCATCTGTCAAAAAGACAACAACTACTAAAACCCCAAGTAAAAATACATCGGGTAATATTTTGAATATCTTTAGCGGTAATGGCAAAGGTACCAGTCCATTGATCTCCGGATATGGTGGTTCATCCGCCGGATCATATTATCGTGCACCTGTTCGTTGTATTATCACCCAAGGTCTTCATGGTAAAAACGGTATCGATATTGGTTGTCGTTTAGGTACACCTATTTTGGCAGCTGCAGAGGGTACCGTCATTGCCGCAAAAACAGGCTGGAGTGGTGGCTATGGTAATATGGTTATTATCTCTCACCCTAATGGTACACAAACCGTTTATGGTCATATGTCAAAAATTTATGTATCAGCTGGACAATATGTTGCCGATGGTGAAACAATTGGTACAACAGGTAATACTGGCCAATCTACCGGCCCACACCTTCACTTCGAAATCCGCGGCGCCCGTAACTGTTATATAGATAGTAGTTGTAGATAAATAAAAAGCCACCTCCCAAAGGTGGCTTTTTATTTATGAGCTCCTTATACTAATTCTACCTCCTTATACTTATCCTAATTCCTTATACCTGCCTACCGGCAGGCAGGCTAACTCCTTATACTATGTAAGATGTGTGATTCATTGTGGTTTTCGCCCCCTGCCAAGGGGGAGATGTACGAAGTACAGAGGGGGTGTGAAAACTTTACCGCCCCACTTTTGGCCTATATTGCAAAGCTTCAAGAATATGCACTGCTTGGATTTTTTCACTATCCGCCAAATCAGCAATAGTTCGTGCAAGGCGAATGATGCGGTGATAGGCGCGAGGTGACAGTTGTAATTTCTCGGCACTAGTATTTAAAAGTTCCCGAACCTCGGGTGTTAGTGGTGCTAAGACATCCATATCTTTTACCGACAATTCCGAATTGTTAGAATATGGCGCTCCAACATGAGCAAATCTTGCACGCATTTTGTTACGAGCTTTTATTATTTTTTCTTTCAATGCTGGATTTTCTAAATCTTTCACATCAGTATTACCCAATTTTTCATAATCCACCGACTCTACTGACACCCACATATCTATACGGTCTACAATTGGACCCGAGATTTTTCTAGCATATCTTGCTAAATCTGTCGGGGCACAACTGCATTGTCTTACCTTTGTTCCTGCATATCCACATGGGCAAGGATTCATCGCTGCAATTAAAATAAAATCTGATGGAAATGTTGCCGAGCCTTTTGCCCTGGTTACTGTTACCTGTCTATCTTCCAAAGGTTGTCGTAAAGATTCAATAACTTTTTTATCAAATTCCGGAAATTCATCTAAAAACAAAACCCCGCGGTGTGCCAATGTAACTTCTCCGGGTTTTACATTTGCACCACCTCCAATTATGGAAACATAGCTTGCAGTATGGTGTGGCGAACGAAACGGTGGCCGTGTAACTAATTGCCCACTATTACCAATAGTTGCAGAATGAATTCCTGTAACTTCTAAAACTTGCTCTCTATCTAAATTGGGTAACAATGCATTAAAGGCTCGAGCCAACATTGTTTTCCCTGTCCCAGGTGGGCCATACATTGCAATATTATGACCTCCTGCCGCAGCAATCAACAATCCTCTTTTTGCAGATTCTTGCCCCCGTATAAAAGAAAAGTCTGTCCCCATTTTATTGTTCTCATATATAATTACGCTTTCTTCTGCTGGTATTAATTTTGCATGCATGCCATTGCCTTGCTTTGCTCTAATTTTATCCAAATGATTAAATAATTGTTTTAAATTCTCATAACCATAAACAATAATTCCAGGCACAAGAGCCGCTTCAACAACATTTCCCAATGGTACAAACAATTCATTTATCCCGGCTTTTCTACAAGCTTCTGCAATTGGTAATATTCCTGTAACATTTTTTACACTACCATCTAACGCCAATTCACCTACATATACTCTTGGTGTTTCGTCAACAATCAATTCATGGCTTGCAACCAAATACGCCATAGCTATTGCGACATCAAAATATGGACCTTCTTTTTTTATATTTGCCGGCGCCAAAGAAACAATTGTTTTATGATTCTGATGTTTTGGTGAAGAAAAGCCCGAATTTTTCAAAGCACTTCCAACTCTATCTTTTGCTTCATCCACTGCTTTGTCAGGCAATCCAACAATAGAGAAACTATTAAGCCCTCGCGAAATGTCTGCTTCAACGGTAATAATCTGCCCAGCAAGTAAACTTGTTTGGGCAGATAATACTTTTGCAAAACTCATATTAAAATATTAGGAATTCATGTGAACAGTACAAGTACGGGCCGATGGGTTCGCCATCAATCGATCTTCTTCTATATCACTATCACAAACTTCACATTTCCCATAAAGACCATCTTGGATTTTTTTCAAAGCATCATTAATATCTTTTAATTGCAAAGAAAAAGTATCAGTCAAAGCAGAATCTTCTTCAAATTCTTCATCGCGTGTTGCAATGTCGGATTCATCAGCTTCGTTTTCATCATCAGCAGGCAAAACATTATAAGCACCAGTTGTTGGGTCTTTTACTCCCATACTACTTAATTCTGAATTCAATTCATCTCGTTCAGCTTCAAGCATTGTCTTATAAACATTTCTATTAATTGTTGTCATACCTATAATATATCATTATTCTTTAATTATAGTAAATACCCAAATAAACTGGCTGATTTCTAACGGGATTAGTACCCGGTCAAAATCCTTGCTTTGAGAGCATTATATACATTTCTATTAGTTGCAAAAACAACAATTTCATCATTTGCAAATCCATAAACCATAATTTCTTTTCCATCACTATTTGTCAATTCTCGTAAAGGATTTCTTATACTGACAAATTCTTTAAACTCAAGATTTTCATTTTTCACGTCATCGGGCAATTGTAAAATAATTCCCAAATCTCTATAAATAGTTCTTTCACTGTCTTTCAAGATTGTTTCAGCTTCAACTCTTTTATTTGGTGATATATTTAAAACAAAAAATGGATGACTTATTTTATCTTCACCTGTATAAATTCCATAAACATATTCACTGGCAGATACTGTTAAAAAACTTGTTAAAAATCTTTCATTCACAAAAGGCGCCAAATCTTTATACAAAACAACTTCATTATTTTTTGTTAAAACAAGTTCGGAAAATGCAACTTCTGATTTAAAATCTTTTACACGAAACTCTGCAAAATCAACTTCATTTGGAATTGGTAAATTATAAGCAATGTCAGTTTTGATCAAGTTTGTATTTTCAGGAATAATATCTACAACTGGAGCTTTTACATTATTTGAAAATAAATTAGGTATTATAAAAATCCCCAATGCAAAAATTATAACAAAAAAAGCCATGGCAAAGACAGTTCGAGTTTTTCTTTGTCGTAATGATACGGACTGTATATTAGCCAACATCATGGCTTCTTCATTTGGTATCGCATCATTTTTCACAATGTCTATCGAAACACCCCCGGTATCTTTGGATAACGAATTTATAATCGGCGACACTATATCTTTTTTCTTTACATCTTCCTCCATCCCATTATTATATCAGAAATATAATAAGTTAGCCTGCCTGCCGGTAGGCAGGTATAAGTATACAGCGAAACAAAAAGAAGTTTTAACGAACTAAATAAGAAGTAGCGAAACCAAATACCTTTTTAAAAATGTCTGGCCGAGTCCCTCTTCTTATATGGGACGAGGAGACCCGAGGACTTTTTAAAAAGGTATTTGGTGAAGTGTATTATTAATTTTTGTGAAGCGTCCTCAAATTTAAGACTTAATCTGTGGCTTTGGAAACATATCAGGGTTCACAGCTTTTATGGAAACTCCAATTTTTCCTTCTTCTACTTTTATAACTTGCACAGGAAATTTCATTCCAACTTTTAAAAGCTCATCAACTTTTTCCACACGAAAAGGTGCAATTTCTGAAATGTGCACCAATGCTTCAGTTGAGCTTGAAATTTTTACAAAAGCTCCAAAGTCAGCAATGCGTGTCACTTCAACTTCGGGTATTATATCGCCAATTTTATAAACACGGGTTAAATCTTCAATCATTTTTTTCGCACTCGCAGGTCCTTCACCGTGTCCTGTAATTATTATTTTCCCATCATCTTCAATTGTTATTTCCGCCCCCGTTGCATCACGAATTGAATTAACCATTTTACCCCCCGGTCCAATTACCATTCCAATTTGATCAACTTGTACTTTTGTAATTTCAATTCGTGGAGCACTTGGTGCAAGATTTGCACGAGGTTGTGCTATTTCTTTTGTTATAGTTTCCAATATTTTTAATCTGGCATTTTGTGCATCAACTAATGCTTGCTTTAAAATTTCTACACTCACACCTGCAAGTTTAATATCCAATTGTAATGCAGTGATTCCATTTTTAGTTCCTGCAACCTTAAAATCCATATCTCCATAATGGTCCTCGGGGCCTTGAATATCTGTCAAAATTTTATATTTAGTTTCATCATTTACATCTTGCATCAAACCCATAGCAATTCCAGCAACTGCGGATTTTATTGGTACACCTCCATCCATCATAGCAATACTTGCGGCACAAATACTGGCTTGTGATGTGGAACCATTAGACGATGTTGATTCGGAAACAACACGAATAGTATAAGGAAAAGTTTCATAATTTGGAATCACAGGTAACAATGCTTTTTCTGCTAAAAATCCATGTCCCATTTCACGCCTGTTCATTCCGCCAAACCGTCCTGTTTCACCAACGGAATATGGTGGGAAATTATAATGATGAATAAACCTTTTTTTTCCAGCAGCCTCAATGCCCTCTACTTCAAGTCTTGTTTCCGGACCGTCCAATGTTAATACCGACAATACATGAGTCTCGCCACGATAAAATATTCCTGTGCCGTGTAACACACTCGATACTCCACCAGCCTTTGCAAACAGTGCTCGTACTTGGTCAAAGTCACGCAAGTCTGCTCGTTTGTTTTCCACAATTGCTCCATCATGAAACATTGCATCAAGAACTTCATGCATATGATCCCAAATTGCATTTCGAGCAGTATCATTATCTTTATATTTTTCTTCAACAATTTCATCCAAGATTTTTTCGGCATCTGCAATTACAATTTTACTTTTATTTCCAAAAAGTTCACTTTTTAAAATTGGTAAAACTTTTTCATTAAATAAATCTAAAAGTTCAGCAGGCACAGCTGGCTTTATAAAAACTAATTTTTCTATTTTAGAATTTTTATTTTCTTTTTCTATAACTTCTTTTTGCCAGTTTTCAAGTTTGTTTATTTCTTGCATTGCGATGTTCAATGCAGTACCCATCATATCGTTATCAATTTCAAATGCCATTGCTTCAATCATGCAAACTTTGTTTTCTTTTCCACAAACAACTAAATCCAAATCATTTGTTGCATCTGTTACTGTTGGCAAATAATTATTTATCAAAAGTTTTGACTCTTCATTTTGTCCATCAACTTTATTTTTTGGCACACTGATTGATACACAACCAACCGGCCCACCAAAAGGTACTGGTGATGTTGCTATTGCTAAACTTGCTGCATTAACCGCAAGAATTTTAGGATCCATTTTACCAACTGCTAATACAGTCACAATTACTTGAACTGCATTTTTTATGTGGTGGGCAAATAAAGGTCGAATTGTTCGGTCAATTATGCGACTGGCCAATACTGCTTGGTCGCTGGGTCGGCCTTCTCTTTTGTTGTATTGCCCACCCAAGATTTTTCCGGCAGCATAATATCGCTCGACATATTCAACTGTTAAATTAAAAAATCCTGGGTTACCTTTATTACTTTTACTAATACAAGCCGTTGCTAATACCACTGTACTATCGCACGATAACATGACACTTCCACCGGCTTGCATAGCCAAATCACTAAACTTCGCCACAAACTCTCTTCCGCCTAAATCAAGCGTATAATTTCTTTCATTCATCCTCCTAAACTTTTCACCTTAGTATGTACTATTGTTAAGAAGTACTGTTTAGCGAAAGTTGATTAATTTAATAAGTTCTTTTTTTAAAAAGTTTTGGCGGATTCATCCACCTTTCTATACTAGTTCGATCTTCTGATTTTAGTATTGAAACAATGAGACACATAATTCTCAATTTCACTACTACCTATCAAAAGACCACATTACTAATATATGCGTACTGTAGCATAAAACAATAATATGTTACAATAGACATATATGGCAGTTATATCACACAAAGCTCAAAGGGTTGCAGTATTAATAGACGCGCAAAATCTTTATCATAGTGCACGACATTTGTATAAACACAAAGTTAACTTTGGCGAAATTTTAAAAGAAGCCTTGGGTGAAAGGTCTCTCGTTCGGGCAATTGCTTATGTTATTTCAACCGAAGCTGGAGACGAAAAACAATTTTTCGATGCATTGACTCGCGTTGGGATTGAAACTAAAACAAAAGATTTACAAATATTTATCGATGGAAGTAAAAAGGCTGATTGGGATGTAGGAATCGCAATCGACGCAGTAAGGTTAGCTGAAAAAGTCGATGTTATTGTAATTGTATCCGGAGATGGAGATTTTGTTCCTCTTGTAACTTATTTAAAAAATAAAGTTCAAGTAGAAGGCATGAACTTTCTTCAATCAACATCATCAAAACTTATCGAATCATTAGATGCTTTTACTGATTTAGGTAAAGATTCAAAACGATTCCTATTAGGTGGCCCAAGTATGCAACACCAATCTCGTCGAACTTCACAAGTCCGAGCAAAAAAGAAATAAAGAAAAACCTCTCTTTCGAGAGGTTTTTCTTTTACTAATATGAATTAAGTCTTTGAGAAATGCCTTGCGGACTGCAGGAGCAGAGCTGATTTTTAACACATAAAAATCATGTAGAAAAGTATATTTTACTTTAGGTGAAATATATTTTCTACACTATTTTCCCCAGAAAATTATGTGTGCATTTCGAAAAGAGCTTAATGAATATTAGTTACTTTTTCGCAACCTTCTTCACCGCACCTTCAACTTTTACTTTTTTAGCCATTGGCTTTTTTGCGATTTTCTTTGCAATCTTTTTAGCAGTTTCTTTTGAAATAACTTTTTTAGGAGCTATTTTTACAGATGCTACTTTTTTAATACCGTCTTTAGTCTTTGCAGTGGCAGCATATTTCTCATGAGTACGACGCTTTGAAACTAGTTTTATAAGCCCTCGGCGAGAATGATTGTCTTTTGGATGTTTCTTTAAATGCCCAGAAAGCATTTCAATACGCTCGGCCAAAACTGCCGCTTGTACATGAGACGAGCCAGTATCAGTATCATGAAGCTGTACTTTTTTCATAATTACTTGTTTTTTCTTTGGTGTTAACATATAGGCTACTATACTGTAAAAATACTTTTTTTGCAAATCACACCTCATCCCCAACCCTTCTCCATTAAATGGAGAAGGGAGTGTGGTTATATAGAAATGTATAAAGTAATAGATATTATATTTAATATAAACTTATAGTATAAAGCTACAACATTCCCCTCTCTTGTAAAGGAGAGGGACAGAAGGGTGAGGTGTTATAAGTTAATACATTTTGCGACACATCCAAAATACGCTATAATAAAAAAATGTCATCACATGATTCCCTTCGCCAGTTTTTAGAACATCTCGAAATCGAACGCGGTTCAAGTTTAAAAACAGTCGATAATTACAATCGCTATATTTCCAAATTTTTAACTTGGGGTAATATAAAAAATTTAAATGAAATCACCGAAGACAAGATTCGTGAATTCCGTCTATATTTAAATCGTCTTCCTGGTAGCACCAAAGGTATGGGCCCTCGTATTTCAAAATCGGAAAACACAATGAAGCGCAACACTCAAAACTATTATCTCATTGCTATTCGTCAATTTTTAAAATATCTTGGCAAACGAGGCATTACTGCCATGGCTCCTGATAAAATCGATCTTGCAAAAATGAAGGAAAGACAAATTGATTTCCTAACCGGTGATGAATTAAAAAGAATTTTAAGTGCTCCAAATGGTAGTGACGAAAAATCTCTGCGCGACCGCGCAATACTTGAAATGCTTTTCTCTACTGGTTTGCGTATCTCAGAATTGTGTTCACTACCGCGTGATATAAATCTCGAAAGAGATGAAATATCAATTCGTGGTAAAGGTGAAAAGGTTCGAGTGGTATTTATCTCTGACACTGCCAAAGATGCAATAAAAAATTATTTAAAAATAAGAAAAGATTTGCGTGGTGGACTTTTTGATGACTTAACTCCTCGCAGTATCCAACGCATGATAAAAATTTACGCTGCGAAAGCTGGTATCATGAAGCATGTTACACCACATGTCTTACGACATAGCTTTGCCACAGACTTATTATCCAATGGTGCCGACATTCGCTCGGTCCAAGTCATGCTTGGCCATGCCAACATTGCAACTACTCAAATTTATACCCATGTCACTGATGCACATCTAAAAGATATTCATAAGAAATTTCACACTAAAAGCTAACCCTTAATAATCAAGCAATTTATTGACCCGTTCAAGGTACACTGCTGGCTGGGGGCAACCCAAGATTTTGTTAGCCTTATAAGTTGTCGATTTATACCATCTACCTGTTGCCTTTCCTTCTATGCCCCATGGATTTAAAATTTCTTTTGAATAATCCTTTTGAAAAGCCTGGACTGCTTTAAATGTAGCTATACCATATACCCCACTAATTGTACCTTTGTAATAACCCTTTTCTTTTAAAAACATTTGAATTGCCACAACATCGCCACCTTTGTCCCCAAAAGCATGATATTTTGTAAACGCCGCACAATTTTTAAAATTCACATTATCTTTTGTCATTGGAGAAATAGTAGATGGCGGAATTTCATAGTTATTAAGAACTGGAGGCACATCATATGAACCTGGAACATTATACATAAATACATTTCCTGTTGTATTCCCAGTTGTTTGACCATTTGTTATTTGATATATCCCCATACCCAATAAAAATAATGCGAGAAATGCAATAAAAACTTCTATATGTTTTGCATAACGATGCTCTCTTTCAATATTCATAATTTTATTATACCATAATTTATAAATAGAAAACTAATGTGCTAAACTAATAGAATGTCATTAAATATGATATCTTGGAATCTCAATGGACTACGGTCTACATGGAAAAAGGGCGATTTAAACTATTTACTGGAAAAATCCCCTGACATTATTTGCCTACAAGAAACAAAGGTTGAAGAAATACAAATTCCAGATGATTTAAACACTGCATTTGCCGACTATTACAAAGTTTATTCTTCATCACAACTTCGCAAAGGATACAGTGGTGTTGCAATATTTTCTAAGACTATTCCTGACAAAATCACCGGTCTTGGAATTAAAGAATACGACGACGAAGGTCGCACCATCATTGCTTATTTTGGTAAAACAGTAATTATTACAGCGTATTTCCCCAACGGTGGTTCGGGGCCTCATCGTTTAGAATATAAATTAAAATTCTATGATGCATTTTTAAAAAAAATAATTGCTATTCGTAAATCAGGTTTTAGGGTGATTTTTTGTGGTGATGTAAACACTGCCCATGCTCCTGTTGATTTAGCCCGTCCAAAAGCCAACGAGCAAAACACTGGTTTCCTGCCCATCGAGCGCGCATGGATAGACAATGTTATAAAAAACGATTTTATAGATGTTCATCGAACTTTATACCCCAATTCAAAAGACCTTTATACATATTGGGATCAAAAAACCGCCTCTCGCACTCGTAATGTCGGCTGGCGAATAGATTATTTTTTCATAGACAAAAAGTATCTCCCTACTGTCAAAGACATCGTCACCCACACCCAAATTCTCGGCTCTGACCACTGCCCAATAGAATTAATATTGAAGAAGTAGGTTATATTTTTTATCCACCAAACAATTCCGAATGACTACCGATGTTTACAAGTAAAAGCACTAAAATTTTCTTAAGAGATTTTTTATATTGTTTACTTTGAATAACGCGCATATTCTTTTTTGCCAAGGATATCCTCGTGCATTTCTCGTGCAGATGTATAACGTTTACCATTTTTTAGTGCATCCGCTACTTCTTTATCCCATTCTTTCCGCATGGCGATGTTTTTCTTTGTATTTGGCACAAATGGAAAACACTGGTCTTTTACAACCTGAGTTAAAAACATTTTGACCCCCGAGGACATATCCATCCCCATCATTTTAAATGTCTTTTGCGCTGCGAGCTTTGTCTTCTCGTCGATTCTAATTTGTACTGTTTGTGTATTCATACACCCTATTATATACCCTGTAATGACAATGTCAATACATATTTATTCTTGAATTAGGCTTGCTATCAATAATCTAACACTAGATAGTTGATCGTTAGAGCACTTTTCTAAAAATTTTGGCTTGCGAGTAAACCAATCCATAGATCGAATTTGGTCCACAAGGATAAAACCTTTCACATTTTTTCCACTACATAGGACTTCAAAAGTATACCCTTTCCCTTTT
>Ga0209541_10011966_pt1 | contig 13488 bp, 16 predicted proteins | sample RifCSPlowO2_01_FD_184027 | JGI IMG/M metagenome (GOLD analysis project Ga0209541, IMG submission 184027) | Groundwater microbial communities from Rifle, Colorado - Rifle CSP2_plank lowO2_0.1 (SPAdes) (version 2) | ecosystem: Environmental > Aquatic > Deep subsurface > Groundwater | place...
AGAAGTGACAGAGTGGATTGAAAAAGTCTGGCCTGAAATTCTTGCTCATGCTCGACGGTGGCAGGCAATAATATATTTTCAAGACGAAAGCGCAGTAAGACTTACTGCTGTGTTAGGAACAACATGGGCAAAAAAAGGAAATGCACCAGTTGTGAAAGTGACTGGTAATAGAGGAACAATTTGTGTTACATCTGCAATTAGTCCCGCAGGAAGAATGGTTTTTAGGCTGGAAAAAGAAACAATAAAAGCGAAACAGCATATTGAATTTTTGAAGCAAGTTCAAAAAAATCACCCTCGCAGAAAAATAATTATAATCGAAGATGGAGCCAAGCCCCATATTGCAAAAGAAGTTTCCCAATTCGTAGAAACGCAAAAGAAGAAGCTGGCCATCTATTTATTGCCAAGCTATTCGCCTGAGCTCAATCCAGATGAGCATGTGTGGGCTTATCTGAAGGGATTCAAACTGAAAGCTCATCAAACAAAGAGTATGAAGGAATTTAAGCCATTGGTTCTCTCAAAGATGAGGCCTATACAAAGGAAAAAAGAAGTTGTCCCTTCATTTTTTTATGGACTATTATTTGACTAATCAATGCAAAGGTCTATATAACAAGATTTATATACTTGCCATATTTAAACTAAGATATATGAATAAAAAAGTTTTAACAATTGGAATAGCACTTCTTATGGTTGCCGTAGTAACAGCTACTGCAGTATTGTTTCTTTTTCCTTATGAACCAAAACTACCACTAAAAGCAGATGATGTTGGCTCAACACAACAAGGAGTTCAAGAAGTAGCAGATGCTAATAATCAATTTGCCTTTGAACTCTATTCAGAATTAAATAAAGCCCAAGAGGGTAATTTATTCTATTCACCTTATAGTATTTCTGCTGCTTTAGCAATGACTTATGAGGGTGCAAAAGGGCAAACAGCAGATGAAATGAAATCTGTTTTCCATTTTCCAGAAAGTAAAATATTAAGACCAAATTTTGCTGCAATTTACAATGAAGTCAACAAAAAAGACAAACCTTACAAATTAAGCACAGGAAATGCCTTGTGGACACAGCAAGATTATAAATTCTTAGAGGAATATCTTTCAACTGTAGAAAAATATTATGGTGGAAAAGCAGCAAATGTTGATTTTGTTATGGAAACAGAAAAATCACGACAGACAATTAATACTTTTATAGAAGAACAAACAAATAATAAAATAAAAGATTTAATACCACAAGGAGTTCTTGACGCCTCTACCAGAATGGTTTTAACTAATGCAATTTATTTCAAAGGAACATGGACATGGGAATTTGACAAATCTGATACCAGTGAACAAGATTTTAAGGTGACTCCAAATAATGTTGTAAAAACTTCGATGATGTATATGAAAAATGATAAAGCAAAATTTAGTTATGCTGATGTAGGAGATTTACAGATTTTGGAACTACCTTACAAAGGCGAAGAAATTTCAATGTTAATATTATTACCTACAGAAAATCTTGATGGTGTTGAACCATCTTTAACCGCAGAAAAACTTAAAGAGTGGAAAAGCCAAATGAAAGAAGATAAATTAGACGCTATTTATTTGCCTAAATTTAAATTTGATACAAAATATTTTATGAAAGAAACTCTCAGTAAAATGGGAATGCCAACTGCTTTTGGCAATGCTGATTTTTCTGGAATGGATGGGACAAAGAGTCTTTTTATTGATGCAATAATCCATCAGGCTTTTGTTAAAGTTGATGAGGAAGGGACAGAAGCGGCTGCCGTAACAGCAGTTGTAATGACCCAAACCGCAGTTATGCAAAGAAAGATATTCAGAGCAGACCACCCATTCATATTTATAATTCAAGAAAAAGAAACGGGAAATATACTATTTATAGGTAGGGTAGCTGACCCGACTAAATAAATGCTCGTCATCTCTTAAAATATTCCTGTAAAATCGCCAATCTTTAATTGTCCTTTCAAGTGAGTAGGACATCCATAAATATCATAATCAAAAACACTTTTTCCCATCTGCTCTTGGATGTATCTTTTAACTTGTTCTTGAGAAACGTGTCCAGCAGAACCACAATAGTAACCTCTTGCCCAAAGTGCATCGAAACCCTTTCCAAAATGTTGTTTGTAACCCAAGTATTTCAAGTCAGGAAATACTCGTCTTAATTGAATTGAAGTATTGCCTTTCAGCTTATGGATTATCTTGAAAGGCGTTACTGTCGGCTTTGCGCCTACAAACAAGTGCAAATGGTCTGGCATTATCTCTAATGCAAGATTGTTTAAGCTCAATTCTTGGCATTGCCCGCCAATAATTGTTTTCAAAACTTCTCTTACTTTACCAACCAAAATTGGCCTCCTGTACTTTGGAATCCAAATAATAGGGTAGTTGATGTTATACTTGCAATGATGAGGTGTCCTCACCGTTGCTATTTTACTCTCAATCTTGTACACTTCTGGATTGAAGTGCGGATATTTGTTTTTAGTCATTGCGACCACCTCATTTTAAAGGTGGTTGCTTGTATTGTTAGGGTGTTTCTCGTTTAGTGAACCATACATTAAACTTTTAGCGTAGCGACCTCGTAAGAGTAAGAGGGAAAAGTTTAAGTAAAATGGTTTGCGTGAGAAACCCCCAGCTTTAGCTGGATTTATTTTGGGAGTATGTTATTTTGAGCAGGCTTGATGAATGCAAGGAGCCAGTCTGAGAAGCACTAGAATTTCTGATGGAGCTGGCATTCGAGGCTGAATTTTTAAGCAATAATAAATCTAAAATTGACTTGCTTTGCTGAAAACATTAACTGCTTCCTCCATAAGTTTTTGAGACTCCTCTTTATTATTTGAATCAGCTATTAGTCTAAAGACATTTGATTCTGTCTTTGATGCCCTGAACCACACAAAAGAGTTATCGCTAGTGATTATCTTTAGGCTTCCTTTTGGCTCTTGGCTTTCGTTCATCTTAAATCCTTTTTTTGAATAATGCTCTTTTAAACAGCCCTTTATCTTGTTGTGCATTGGCTCTTTGAATTCAGCTTTTTGCTTTATTGTATAGTACTTCGGCAGCTCTTTTATTAATTCATTAAGGCTTTTTCCACTCTTTGCTATTATTGATAAAACTGATAATAATGTTAAGATTCCATCCCTGCACTTTGATGGCGGGATTATAACTCCGCCGCTTGAGCCTTCGCCTCCAATTATCGCTTTTTGCTTCTTCATTTCCTGAACAACATTTGTTTCTCCTACTTCTACATCTATTACTTTTGCTTCAAACCTCTTTGCAATCTCCTTAATAATGCCCGATGTTGCGTTGTTTATCACAACAGCTTTGCCTTTTGGGCTGCTAATGCTGGAGAGCGCGTCTTCAACAGCCAAGGCAAGAATGTAGTTTCCAGATAATAAGCGGCCATCTCCCATCAATATTTCCAGCCTGTCAGCATCGCAGTCAAATGCTGCTGCAAAATCTGCATTATTCTCTTCAATAATCCCTTTTAGGTAAATCAATGAGTCTTCTGTTGGCTCTATAGTCCTGTTGAACTCGCCATAGCTCATGTTTACTCCCGTTACATTAACTCCTGCCTGCTCAACTATTTCTTTTGCAATTATGCCCGCGCCTCCATTTGGGTCAATCACCACTTTCTGAGCAGAGCTTTTTATTTTTTCAATATTCTCCCTGCCGATTATTCTAAAGATGAAATCCGAATATTTTTTAATCGCTTCAGAATTTTTTTCAGCCACTCTTCGTTCTCTGATCTTATGGAAGTTCTTAAGAAAACGCGAGCTGCTAATCACAATACCCATTTCCTTGCCGCTTAAAACAGAGCCGTCTTGGGACAAAAACTTGAACCCGTTCCAGTAAGGCTCGTTATGGGAAGCAGTTATAATTATGCCGCCATCTGCCTCAAAATGCCTTACCGCGAATTCTACAGCAGGAGTTGGCGCTATCCCCACATCAATGAAATTACAATCCAGAGTGGCAATAATCGCCTTGCTTAAGCTTAAGCCTGATAGCCTAGCATCCCTTCCTATCACTACAGCCACACTTTCTTTTTTTAACTTCTTCCTTAAAAAAGAGCAGTAGGAATGGGCATAGTTTACAGCAGTAGATTCTGTTAAATCCTTGCCATAAATTCCCCTTACGCCGGAAAATGATTCAACTAATGCCATATAAAACCTCTTTTTGCTTCTTCATAAACTTTTTTCAAAGGAATTTTTTTATATTTTGCAATTTTAGCGCAGTCTTCATGCTCTGGCGCAATGTTTTTAATCCTATGGTTTAATTTAGAAATTTTAACCCTTATCTTCCCATATCTTGTCTTTACTGTTTTAATCTCTCTTTCTAGAATTTTTCGCTCAGCGTTAAAAATTCTTATTCCAAGCGTTGTTGTTTCATCAAACATAATGTTTGACAGCTTGTTCGTGTCTTTAGGCTTTGCCAGAACAGTAAGCTTTATGGCAGGCCTTCCCTTTTTCATTATTATGTTTGTCAGATAAGCGTCTAATGCGCCATTTTCAATTAGCTTGTCAATTACATAAGGGTAAATCTCAGGATTCATATTGTCAATGTTTGTTTCTATTATGCTAATAGTTTCCATATATTTTATTGGCAATATCTAGCAGTATTAGTATTTTTCTTTTTAATAGATAGCATTATCAAGTAGTAAAAATAGGAAGATTTATAAATGAAGTGTAATTAACTGTTAATAGGAGGAGGCTAATAAAAATGTCAATTAATAACATATTAAATTCAGATAACCTAGCAAGCCTATCAGTGCCAATAGGTTCAAGTCAAGCCTGTCAATATGAGCGCAAAGAAATGGCAGTAACAAGAAGTATCCATGGTTCTTCTAGACCCTATAACCTTCATCAGCCTCACACAGTGGAAACTTGTAGTAAACCAGCTAGTATTAGACTCCCTTTAATTATCATAAAAAGTGGGCAAGGTGTCTGTTTAGAACAAGGTAGACCTGCTCTTTGTTATGAGCATGCTATGGCACAGCTAAGCGAGGATCTTAGTAGAGCTAAGCGAAGTCGTGAAGATTTAGAAACGGAATATGAAGACCGTGTAATAATTGAGCGAGAAGGATATGAAAACATAGGACGTGATGCTGTAAACGCTGCAATTGTTGAATATACAATTGAAGAAATCATAAAATATGAAAACTCTCAATCACAAAAAACAAAGTGACAAAATATTTATATATAAAATATTTAGGAGGTAATAAGGATGCCAAGAGCACAAACAGATTATTTATCGGCTATCGTCAAAATCGGAGAAGGATTGGGAATAAATGAATTTGAAACTTTTATTGAACCGCAATTAGCGGAACATGGTTTAGATGTTACTAATTTAAGTGCTATACCTATTAATCCAAATAAAACATCTGTTGTTATCTCAATAGTTGGTCATGTTCAAGATTTAGATGGAATATTGGAAACTAGTCTGCGGGATGCGGCAAGGAATATGTGTAAGGCAGATAGCCTCTCTAGTCCACAGCATATTATTAAAATGACTGGATGGTGCTTTATACAACATTGCATTGAGTATAACCCACCTATTTATGATGTTCTTGGAAAATACGAGGATAGCGATTCGGCTGATAGAATATACGCAAGTATAGTTACAAGGAATATGTATGATACTTCATTATGATAAAGAAGTGTGATTAAATTGAATAAATCTCAGAAAATATTGGGAATTGCAGGTGGTGATAATCTGCCTGATGCTGTATACTGCACTCAAATAAAACATGGTACTCTTTTGAGTATAGTACTTATAGGGTTGTTTATAAACCTAATTTAGGCGATGATAAAGGATTTGGAGAACCTGCCTTAATAGCAGAATTTGCTGAAAAACCTAAAAAAGGGAGAAATCTTTTGTTTTCTGAAAGCCCGTCAGAACTATTAGTAAATAGCGACCCTAAGATGGCGGAAACAAGGCAAAAAGCAGTAGATTTGTTGGAATTTGGGGAATCCTCAACTGTCCCTAAAGAAGATATGAAGCCATTTTTTTGACATGTACAAATCTTTTAGTTTTTTAAGATTGAGATTTAAAACTTCTGTTATATAACTTTCTTTGCTTTCTATCAAATGTGTCATAGCCGGTCTTTTCTTTAAGCAATGCAAAGAAACCGAGATATAATTCCTTCTGGTTGTCAGTTCCTAAATATACTATTCCGCTTTCGGGGTTATAAGCAAAAACGCTTGAATGTGCATCATACCAATCCGATTGTCCGTGTTGAAAGACCTTTTCTGTTTTACGATCAAACCCTTCTTTTCTTAACGCTTCTTCTAACTTATAAAATTCATCACGTTTTCTCTCATTTGCTAGCTTCATTAGTTGTTTCCAGCCGTCTGCATATTGCGATTTCCAATTTTGAGAATGGGCTACGGCATTACACACAATCTCAACACTTTCCAGTAAGGCAGCATGGCTAAACCAATATTTTTCAAGAGACTCTCTTTTTTCATTTTCTGCTCTCTCAAGTTTTCTTCTTATTGTTTGGGAGATACCATCAATAATAACCTGGCCCTCATCTATTGCACGAATTCCTGCCAATGCAAGATAATGTAAAAAAGAGCCATCTATAAAATCTAGAAATTCTTCATCGCCTAAAACTCTGGCTGCTCTATGCGCTTCTAATCCAATTAGCATATCAATACATGCTACAGAGATGTCGGTGTATCTAACACCATCCCTTAATTTATGGCTTGTCTGATAAAATGCTGAAATCTCTTGCTCAGTTCCTTCTATAGCTTTGGTTTTATCACTTGCAATCAAATCAGAAAGAGTAAGGACATTTCTAAATGTATTTAAATAATCACCATGCCTTATTTGGTCTGCATTTTTTTCTAAAATATTGATAAATCTTTGCATAGCATTATAAAAATTAGTATATTTAATTTAATTTTCTCTCTCCAATCAACACCTTCAACACATTCGGCAACTTCAAATCCTTTTCTCCTGCACCATACCCGATTTTCTCAACTTTCATTAAAGGCATTTCGCCAAAATGCTCGGCCAAAGTGGTTATTATAGCTGCGCCAGTTGGTGTAGTTAATTCCGCATTATATTCTGTTTCTATTGAGTAAATTGGGACATTTTTCAGGATTTCAGCAGTTGCAGGCGCTGGCACTGGAAATTTGCCATGCGAAAACTCAACAAAGCCAGAGCCGACATTTATTTTTGAGCAGTATATTTTCTTGATACCTAATTTTTCTAGGCCAATAACCGCTCCTGCAATATCAATAATTGTGTCAACTGCCCCAATCTCATGAAAATGGATTTTTTCTATTGGCTCATTGTGGACTTTAGACTCAGCTTCTGCGAGTTTCAGGAATATTTTTTTGATTAATAATTTTGATTTATTATTTAATGATGACTTATTAATTATTGAATTTATTTCTTTAATATTTTTATTATGATTGCTATTGTTTTTTTCAATAACTATAAATTTTGTTGCTGAAATATCATTCTTTAGCATCTTTTCTGCTTTAATATCGCAATATTTGAGGTTTAACTTTTCCAATTCTTTTTTTAAATAGCTGAAGTCTAGGCCAGCGTCTATCAATGCCCCTAAAATCATGTCTCCGCTGATTCCGCTGAAGCATTCAAAGTAGGCGATTTTCATGCTATTATCTTTAAGCTATTGTTTATGATAAATTACGAGCATATATCAACAATTCCTTTTTTTCCTGAAAAGTATAAATTCTAATTCATTACTAGTATATCACAACTAATTAAATCAACTAAGCCTTTCATTCCCCTGCCTCTTAATTTGTCAATATTTTCTTGATGAATTGAAAGTGCATCAAGCATAACTTGTGACAACAGAATAGATATCTCTAATTTTCCTACATTTAAACCTCTACCTGTAAGATAGTCTAAATAAACTGGAAGCAAGAAATAATTGTCAATATCTTCAAAAATGGCATCTTCCCTATGATAGAGTTTCCCAGGCATTTGAGCTAAATCATCTTCGTAGCGAGAGTCATGCAAAAAGGATTCTGCATAAGGAACAAATGCTGTGTTATAGTTAAATCCATTCTCACGAAGCACACTGCAGAATCTTTCAATACTTGTTACATGCACTCCAACTCCACTGCTGTCTCTTACTCCTTTCTTTAACCACCGGCGCACTAAGTCAAGTTTTTGGTTTGCCATATAACGATCACATAATACTAGCAAAATACCCCGCTCCAAACCCATTGTCAATATTAACAACAACAATCCCCGGAGAGCATGCATTAAGCATTGTCAGCAGTGGCCCAATTCCATTGAAGCTTGCGCCATACCCTACAGAAGTTGGAACTGCTATCACAGGCTTGTCAACAAGTCCAGAAACTACAGAAGGCAAGGCTCCGTCCATTCCCGCAACTACAATAAGAACATCAGCATTGTCTATTTTCTTTTTATGGCTGAGCAGTCTGTGGATTCCAGCAACTCCAACATCGTAAAGCCTTTCCACATTATTGCTGGCCATTTCCGCTGTGACAGCTGCTTCCTCCGCAACTGGAATATCTGAAGTTCCTGCGCTAATGACGAGTATTTTTTTATTTTTTAAATTGTTATTTTTATTGTTTTTTATAACTATTGTTTTTGCTATTTCATTATACTCTGCATTTCTAATTTCTTTTTTTACCACATTAAACATCTCTTTTGTTGCCCTTGTTGCTAAAACATTATTATAGGCGCTCATTCTCTTTATTATTTTAACTACTTGCTCAACTGTCTTATTCTGGCAGAAAACAACTTCAGGGAAGCCTCTTCTTATTGCGCGATGATGGTCTATCTTCGCAAAGCCTAAGTCTTCGTAAGGAAGAAATTTAAGTTTTTCTAGAGCATCTTCTATCTTAATTTTGTTTTTCCTTACTCCTAACAGAATCTCCTTAATCTGCTCTTTATACATATTCCCTTATTTTTTGTTTTTTCTTATTTTACTATTGCAGTACCAAAAGATTCATTGAGCCGCTTTTAAATTCTTTTAATTCAATTTCATCAAATCCAAAACTCTTAAATTTAGCTTTTATTAAGTTTAAATTTTCATTTATTAACTCGAAATCACTTAAGTTTATTTCAATCCTAGCTCTATTTTCAAAATGCCTTACTCTTAAATCCTTCAGCATAAAATTTTCTTTGAGAAAAGTTTCTGCCATTTCAATCATTGAAAGCTTTTTTAATGTTATTTCCATTCCATAAGGCACTCTTGAAGACAAGCATGGGCTGCTTGGCTTGTCCCATATCTCTAGGCCCAGATGCTTTGCAAGCTCTCTCACATCCTTTTTAGTAAGCTCAGCATCTTTTAGCGGGCTTGTGACATTGTTTTCGTTAGCAGCCTTTAAGCCTGGCCTGTAGTCACTTAAATCATCAAAATTTGTGCCGTTTATTATATAATCCCTGCCCAAACTTTTGGCTAGCTTATTCAATTTTTGGTACAACTCTGACTTGCAGTAATAGCATCTGTCTTTAGGGTTTTTTAAGTAATCCTCATTTTGTGTTTCTGATGTGCTTATAATTAAATGCCTTGCCCCAATCTGCTCCGCAATCCTTCTTGCCTCTTCCAGCTCCTTTCTTGGCAATGACGGCGTGTCAGCGGTGGCCGCAGTTGCATTATCTTTTAAAACATCATAGGCCACTTTAAGGACTAAAGCGCTGTCTATCCCTCCTGAAAATGCAACTATAACATTGCTTAGTTTGCTGATTACATCTTTTAGCTTTTCGTGCTTTTTTATTAGCTGTTCTTCCATTTTGTATTACTATACAACTGCAAATAGCATCAATGCCCCGTAGATTATGCCAGCAGAGCCTGTGCCAAAAGAGACATATCTGTATATTATCTCACTATGCAATTTTACCAACGGGTAGGAAAAGAAAATTGTAAATAATACCATTCCAAGAACAACTCCGAAGCTGAACAGCCCAAGAGCCATAATCATGCCGCCAAGAGAGGTAACAGCAAGCGAGGCAGCAAACAGCATTAACAGCTCGTCGTTGCTTGCAAGGCCATGCACAATGCCAATGTAAAACATGTGAGTATGAAAATGATTTTTATCCTTATTGCCATTATTTTTTTTACTGTGGATGTGGGGATGTGAATGAACTATATCTCCGTGCGAGTGGCTATGCGAGTGGAAGCTGAAAAAATCTTTTAAGCTTAAAATTCCAAGCAGTATAAGCATTAATCCCGTGATTTTTTCGAAATGCGGAAGCACATTGCTTATAAAAGACTCCTTAAAAGTAAAAAGAGTTATTGTTATAACAGCTGCTGTAAGCATATGGCCTATCGCCCAGCTAAAGCCAATCCTTATTGATGCTTTCACCGAGTCAACCTTTCTTAATATGTTTGAAACTGCAATCAAATGGTCTGAGTCATAGCTGTGCTTAAATCCAAGCACAAATGCAAGGGCAATAAACGAGATTAGCTCTAGCATTGCAATGCGTATAGAATCAATTTATATAAATATTGCGTTAAATTAGGAAAAATTCAGCCTAAAGACTAAATTTTTCCATAAGATTAATAAACTATTTCTGTTATGTTGGGATTATGAGGAAGAATAATGAGACTAGCAGAAGAACAGTCATTGGGCTGGCAGAAAAAGTCAGCATATACTACCAAAGCGGCAGCAAGGCAGTTACTGCAAAAATCGACACTGGAGCAACAAAAAGCTCTATTGACACGAGCCTTGCTGCTGAGCTTAGGCTCGGACCTGTGATTAAGTCAAAGCTTGTTAAGTCAGCGCATGGCTCAAAGCTAAGGCCCATAATCGAAGCGACAATAGAATTGGCAGGCCACAAAATAAAGTCAGAATTCACGCTTGCTGACAGGGCGCATATGAAGTACAGGATACTTGTCGGGCAGAACATACTTAAAAACGGGTTTTTGATCGACCCAAATAAGTAAAAATTTTTAACTTTGGAAAAAAATGAAAGCCGCTGTTATGTCTTTGGGGAGCAAGAGTTCTTTGATGATAATAGAATCTATGAAAAATTATTTTGATTCTGTTGACAGCATTGATTTAAGAGGAGTAGAAGTAAAATTAGAAGGCGGCAAATTAAGCGTTTTGTATGAAGGCAGCTCTTTTCCGCAATTTAGCTGCATTTACCCCAGAGGCTCATTCAGGTATGCGCCGCTTTTGCGCTCTCTAACTAAGTCATTGTTCTTATCTTCATATATTCCAATAAAGCCAGAGACTTTTACATTAGGCCATGACAAGCTCCTTACTCATCTTGTGCTGCAGCATTTTAATATTCCAATGCCGACAACTTATCTTGCTTCTTCAACAAGGGCAGCAAAAAAAATCTTGAATGAGATAGTCTATCCTATTATACTAAAGTTTCCGCATGGAACACAAGGAAAAGGGGTAATGTTTGCAGAGAGCTTTGCCGCAGCTTCCTCAATGCTTGATGCGCTAATTGCATTGAAGCAGCCATTTTTGATACAGGAATATATAGAAACAGGCGGTGTTGATGTAAGGGCGTTTGTGATAGGCGATAAAGTCGCAGCATCAATGAAAAGAAAGGCTGTAAGAGGCGAAATGAGGGCCAACATTCATGCAGGCGGAGTAGGAGAGGTATGCATACTTGACCAAAATACAAAAAAGATAGCGGTTGATACTGCAATGTCCATTGGAGCTGAGATATGTGCTGTTGATATTTTGGAAAGCCCTAAAGGGCCATTGGTTATAGAAGCCAATTTGTCGCCTGGATTGCAGGGCATAACAAAGGCCACTAGCATAAATATTGCTGACAAGATTGCAAGGTATCTTTTTGAGAAATCAGAAATTTTCTCTGCAAGAGACAGGGATGAAGCGACCTTAAAAATCCTTGATGACTTAGGCTTAAGCGGCGAGATAGCGCAGCAGATAATTTCAAATCTAGATTTCAGAGGGGACAGGATTCTTTTGCCAAAGATTGTTACAGGGATTGCAGGCTTTGGCGAGAAGGATGAAGTTGTGCTGAAGGTCGAGAAAGGGAAGATAACAGTTGAGAAGATTTAAAACTAGACGATAAATTAAACTGGATAAGGCCTATCAAAAACAGAATATTGGTGCTTGATGATATTAAATTAAATAATGGAGTTTATCTTTCCAATTCCTGTGTTTATAACCTTTCTGCAAAAAAAGCGGGTTTTAAAGGATACCAAAGTGAGAACTACTTAATAGATGAAAAAGAGCCTATTAGACATTTTAAAAAATTAGAAGATGCAGAAAGAAATGAGATTTTTTCTAAATTATCTGAAAATTCATTAATAATGTCAAATCCAAGTCAGGGCGTATATAAATTATTAAAAGAAAAAAATCGTTCGTTAATATTATTAGGACCAGTAACTATTGATTCAGTTGAACTATCTCAAGACGATAATGTTCATGCTAGATTTGATTTTAGTATAGGTCAAATAAAAATAAAAAACCAAAATTTGAGAAGCTTACCCTGCACCGATTTAAAATTCTTATCTTTTGCAAAGGACATAATAGAGGAACAGAACACTTCTTATTTAAGATTGAATGGAGACGACCTAAAAGATTTGTTAAAAGTTGAAAAATTTTTCATCGCTGTCGGCTTAACTGCTGAACTATACATGAGAGATTATTGGCCTATGGTAATTGGCGTCCATACTATTCCAGATTATACTCAAAAGACGGATTATGGTAATCTTTTTCCGATTGGCATAACCAAAAAAGAGGTTGCAGTCCAGAGCCAAGAAGGAAAGAGTATGTTAGATCCAAAACTAATTGATGATTATTATAGAATAAAAATTGAATTAAATAAATTACTGTTAAGGGAAAATGAATTAAAAGAAAGGCTTAAGACCGAAATGATTAATATAGGTATAAGCAAATACAATACTGAAAAAATGGATATATTTTGTAGGAAATCTGAAAGGACATCATACCCCAAAGATAAAATTGAAGAATTCGTTCCCAATGATATTCTTGAAAAAATCAAATTAGTTAAAGAAATTATTTATTCACAAGGTTAAAGAAATAAAATGGAAAAGATAATATACCTGATAGGACACGGAAACATGAAGTTAGATAAGTTTCTGGAAATTTTAAAGGAAAAAAAAGTTGATATGCTTGTCGATGTTAGAAGTGTTCCATTTAGCAAATATGTTCCAGAATTTAATAAAGAAAGCCTAAAAGAATTTTTATTAAATAATAATATTGACTATATACATATGGGAAGTGTGCTTGGAGGAAAGCGAAATCCAGAATGGTTTAATAAACACATGAGCACTAAAGAATTTGAAAAGGGTATTTATATCCTTCAAGAAGGGATTAACGGTAGTATAGCAGCTATTATGTGTTCAGAAATAGATTATAGGAAATGTCATAGAAGGTTTATAGGTTTAAAACTTGCTGATGAGGGTTTTATTGTTGAAGATATCAGTAAGAAGGGTATTGTTCAAAAGATTGATCAAAAAACATTAGTAAGTTTCTGAAAATGGTTACTATTTATACTATAGGTTTTACTAAAAAATCTCTTAAAGAATTTGTTAATTTGCTAA
>Ga0209541_10011967_pt1 | contig 13488 bp, 11 predicted proteins | sample RifCSPlowO2_01_FD_184027 | JGI IMG/M metagenome (GOLD analysis project Ga0209541, IMG submission 184027) | Groundwater microbial communities from Rifle, Colorado - Rifle CSP2_plank lowO2_0.1 (SPAdes) (version 2) | ecosystem: Environmental > Aquatic > Deep subsurface > Groundwater | place...
TAAAAAAATTCATTTGCATTTCCTCCTGTAACTGAATTATCCCATCTTCCTAAAATATAAGAATCTCCGTCAATAGTTGAATTCGCCCACGCTGAAAAAGAACAACCATTTACACATAAATTTTCATAATCATTTGCAGTCCCGGCTTCTAAGAAAACACCAGAATCTAAACCTGAAAATTTGTATGCTCCGCTTAAATCATTGCCTCCACTTGACAAATATGCAGGACAAGAAACTCCAACGCTGCATGTCGCAGAATTTCCATTTCCAGAATCATCTGTAATCAAACCAGTCGCAGTTTCATCGACGTCAAAAGAATAATGAGAAACTAAATTTGAACTTCCTCCACTAGAACCTCCACCTCCTGTATTATTCCCAACTTCCAAACCATCAATTTTAAAATAGAAATTATCTTTAATTCCTAAACCAGTGCGCATTTCTTGATAATCTAAAGAATAAAAATTATTTAATTTGAATTGGTCAATTTTTCCATTACTCAAAATTCCAAGATTCGCATCGTCACTTAAAATAATTTCAGACGCACTATTTCCCTGATAAAAAAGATTATCTAATTCATCATCTGATTGGTTGCTATAATTAATCGCATAAAAAAATAAAATAATAACTCCTGCAAAAAAAATTAAAATAGCAGCAACTATATCAAAACTCCAAACCTGCGAGCGTTTTGACTTCGTGAGTTGCTTTTCTTTATCCATAACACAAGTCAGGGCGCGGGTAGAGCGTTTGTTATTTAGCAAATTCATTTTCAATTTATCCTTTTAATTACGCGCTTCGCGCAATTTATTTAATGATAATCCCAAAACCTGAATATAAACTAAGCAGCTATGCAAAGTTCTGCTCTTCACTTTATTTCTTTTTTTAGCTGTCATTTTCATTAATTTTTGCCTCGAGGGCAAAGTAATTTTCAACTCTGCCGAAAGCAACTTTCTTTGATTTTTTAGGTATTAAGATAGACGACCCCATTTTCTTTTCTAATTACATTTAATCCTTTTTGAACATCACCAGTTACCTCAAAAACCGAATAAGACAATCCAAGATCATCTCCAGAAATAAAAACACTTTTTCCAACTAATTGAATTTCATACTGCTTGCCTAAAATATTATTCGGAACTTCAAATTCCCGATAATAACCATTGCTCGCGCCCGTTGCTAACGCAATCTCATTTTGAACACTCAACGCAATATGTTCTGCAAGAATATTAATTTTCTCAACATTTTTTTGATTAACATTATTCTGAATAGCTGACATAAACAAAACAAAAAAGAACATAATTGCTCCGAATATAATCACAAATTCAATCGCGCTTTGCGATTTCTGTGATTTATATGGGAGCGATTTCATTAATTCAGTTACTATCTGGGTGGGTGGCGAGCGACTTCGCGTTTGGGTTCTTCGAGCGATGGAAAAGGAGCGGGGTCGCGAGTAGGGGAGTCGGATGGTGGGAATATGAAATCGCGAGTAAAAAGAACTAACTTGCGATTTACGTAATTTAAAATTTAACATTTTCACCTCTAGAATATATTAAAAATAGAATATTTAAAGATTGGTAATATCCTCATTCCTCAATCACAACGAAATTTTCTCTTGCTTTAATAGACAAAACCTTAACTCCTTCTCCATTTGAAATACTGCCTTCTTGCAAGGGAACATTGCTTTCAAACGAACGAATATTATCTCCAGAAGAAGAACCTATAGTCATGACAATGCTATTGCTCGTTATAACAATTTCCTTAACGCCCGACGGCAAATACAAATTCACGGTTTTCTCGCTCGGCTCGCCCGCAAAAAAAACAGTCTCTGCATTATTAATTAATTGTTCTGCAAAACTTTCAATCTGATTCATCCGGATTTTATCTTTTGTAAGATTTGAATAATAACCCGACATCAACAAAATCACCATTACTGCAAATGACACAAAACCAATTACAATCATATATTCAACGCCGGACTGTGACCTATTCGATTTTTTTAAAATTTTATTCACCTCTTAACCTTAGAGTAAGGTTTATATAATATTTTTCATTCACTTAAGGAATAAAAAGTATATAAAGATTTTCAAATGGTTAAAAAACGAGGTTATATCATATTAGCTGTATTCCTAATAATTTTTGCTTCTGTAAATCTTTATCTTTTTTTCAACAAAGGCAGTGCATCATATCAAAATATTTCAGGACGGTTTATAGAAGACATTCCAAAAATGCCATGGAATTTAAACATTTCAATAATCGCCTTCGTCGCGCAATGGATTATCCTCTTAATAGTTGCTTTAGTTGCCTATGTTAGATTCATGAAAAAAAGAAAAGAAGAACATATTCAATTAAGTTACAGCAGAATAAAAAATAAAATAACGCGCTCAGAAACCGACTTGGATATTTTATACAACTTATTAAAAGAGAAAAAGAGATTAAGAATTGGACTAATAGCAAAAACATTCAAAATCAAAAAAGAAAATGCTTTAGAATGGGGAAGGATTTTAGAGAATTATAAATTAGCAATAATTGAATATCCCACTTTTAGCGAGCCTGAAATAAGGTTATTTGAAAAAGAAAAAAATGAAACAGAAAAACAAAAAGAGCGTGAACAAGAAAAGAAACGTGAAGAAAAAGACAAACAAGAAAAGAGTGAAAATAACATCGACAAAAGACACGAAGAAAAAACAAAGACACACACAAAACACAAGACACACAAAGCAACGCATAAAAAGAGTAACAAGCGTTAAAAACAAACACGTTTCAAAAAAGAAGGTTGATAAAAAACATAAAGAGGTTTCTAAAAAATATAGCAAGCCCCCTAAAATAGATGCAAAAAAACAAATTCACGCCACAAATATTCTGGAAAGATACACTCTAAATGTTGACAAGGCAAAAGTAAATGTAACAATACAAAAAAAAGAGGGGGGAAACTTTTATATTTTATCACTTCCAAAAATTGACATTGGAACAGAAGCGCTGCTTGACGAAATAAGAAAAGAATTGGTTTCTGTAACAAGCATTGCAGCAGGAGAATTAGTCGATGAAAAATCAGTTATTAAAATCAAGCAGCAATTTATTGACGACGCTGGAAAACTCTTAAAAGAAAAAGTTCCGGACATGGAAAAAAACACGGAAGACCTTTTAGTTGGAATCTTAATTCAAGAAATGTTAGGATTAGGACAAATTGAATTTTTAATAAACGACCCTGCTTTAGAAGAAATTGTAATTATCTCGTCAAAAGAGCCGGTCAGAACATACCATAAAAAACATGGCTGGCTGACAACAAATATCTTAATTCAAACAGAAGAGGAAATAAACAATTACTCAAACATTATTGCACGAAGAGTCGGGCGGCAAATTAGCATTTTGACGCCTTTGCTTGACGCACACGTTGTAACCGGCGACAGAGCAAACGCAGTTCTTTATCCAATCGCAACAAAAGGAAACACAATCACAATCCGTAAATTCTCAAGAGACCCGTGGACAATTATTGATTTGATTGGAAACAAAACCGTATCTATGGACGTCTCTGCTATTTTATGGCTTGCAATTGAATATGAAATGAATGTCTTAATTTCCGGCGGAACAGCGTCTGGAAAGACAGTTTTCTTAAATGCGTGTATGCCTTTTATTCCTCCGAACCACAGAATTATTTCAATGGAAGACACTCGGGAATTAATGCTGCCGGAATTTTTATATTGGTGTCCGCTTGTAACGCGCGCGCCAAACCCCGAAGGAAAAGGAGAAGTTTCAATGTTAGACTTGCTGGTAAACTCTTTGCGTATGCGTCCTGACAGAATCATACTTGGTGAAATACGTCGACAAAGAGAAGCAGAAGTTTTGTTCGAAGCAATGCACACCGGCCACTCAGTTTACGCAACAGTTCACGCAGATTCAGCAAATGAAACAATTCGCAGGCTTACAAACCCGCCGATAAACGTCCCGGCAAACATGCTCGCAAATGTAAATTTAAATGTGGTAATGTTCAGGGACCGTCGTCGTGGTTTACGTAGAGTTCTTCAGTTAGCAGAATTCATTCCAGGAAAAGATTCAATAAATGCTAATATATTATATAGATGGGTGGTTGAAAACGATGAAATTATCCCACATAATGAAAGCCTAACCTTCATAGATGAATTAAGCAGAAATACCGGAATGTCAGAAAATGAAATCAACCAAAACCTAGAAAAGAAAAAATCAATCCTAACATGGCTTTTGAAAAATAATATCAGAGATTTAGATTCAATTGGAAAAGTAATGAATTTATATTACACACATCAAGATGCATTAAAAGAAATTATAGAAAAAAATGATGTTTCAAAAATTATAGTTAAAAAACAAATATCTGGTGTTGAATCCTATCCTGTCGAAGACAAAGGCAAAATTGAAGAAGATAAAACCGAAAAAAAACCACATGAAAAAGAAGATGAAGACAAGGATGATGGTGGTAGCGAGACTAGTTGGGGTGGAGGTCAGGAACGAGGTAGCCAAAAGAATAAATCTCTAGCTACCAACGAAAATAAAAAAGACGACAGCAAACATAAACCAAATGAAAAAGAAGTTAGCAATCCCCACCAGAGGATGTTTGGGCGAACAAAACACAAAAACAAAAAGTCTAAGTCTAAGTTTAAAAGAAAAAATAAAAGAGGAATGATTAGATTCTTTAACTAATATGAAACTCAAAATTCCTTTTACTTTCTCTGATATAGAAATTGCAAAAAGAAAATGTAAATACTTTCTTAAATTTTCAAACAACAAAGAATCAAAAATAACCAGATATTTAAAAAACACCGGAGTTGACATCGACAAAAGAACATATCTCGCAATCTGTTACAGAAACTTTTTCTATAACTTACTTATCACATCAGTAATCTTCACATCAATTCTTGGACTAACTCCTTATATCGGGCTGCCCAGTATAGAAAACTTTCTAATAACAGGATTTGGAATAGCCCTCTTAACTTCAGGTTTTATCCTTATGAATCAATACAATTATCCTCGTATTTACTCCCTAAACAAAAAAAGAGATTTAGAAAAAAATCTCATTCCCGTCCTTCAAGACATGTTAGTTCAATTAAATTCAGGTGTGCCTTTATTTAGAATCATCGCCAATATTTCAGGTTCAGACTACGGAGAAGTAAGCAGTGAATTCAAAAAAATTATTTCAGAAATTAATGCTGGCTCCCAGCAAATTGTTGCAATAGAAAAATATGGAAAAATAAACACTTCAGAATATTTTAGAAGAGTTTTATGGCAAATCAGCAACGGTATGCGGGCAGGAAGTGATATGAGCATAATAATTAACGAAGAAGTCAAAAACCTCGGAAAAGAACAAGCAATTCAAATTCAAAGCTACGGAAGCAAACTAAACCCTCTGGTGATGTTTTACATGCTTATCGCTGTAATTCTGCCGTCGCTGGGAATAACTTTCCTTATCATCCTTGCATCTCTATTAAACTTTTCGGGAACTTTCATAAAAACGATTTTGGTTTTCTTATTTTTAGGTGTTGTATTTATACAAATTATGTTCCTTGGAGTAATTAAATCAAGAAGACCGACGCTGTTGTAAAATGAAAATAAATGATTTGATATTTAGAGAATTAGTGAAAAGAGGTTACAAACTTGAAAGTGAAAATAGAGTTTGGAATTTAGCTGATTCTAAACTTTGGTATTTGACTCCAAAACAAGCCCAAGGATATTTAGATTTAGAAAAAGCTGGAGAGTATAAAAAATCTATTACGGATAAAGAAGTTTCTTTAATTAAAAAACAAATTGAAGAAATTACAAGAAATATGCCATATGATTCCTGTAATTTAGTTGATTTAGGTTGTGGTGATGGAACAAAAGCTGAATTATTTATAAAAGAAATGTCAAAACATCTCAAACTGAGATATTGTCCTATTGATATAAGTTCTTATATGGTTTCAAAGGCAGCAAACACAATAAGAAAAACAAAAATCGGCGAAGTTTTAGAGTTTAGATGGAATATCTCAGACTTTGAAAATTTAGATAATATAACTCCATTATTCAGGGATGATAAATTTAAGTTTCATTTAATGATGCTGCTTGGCAACACTTTAGGAAATTTTGACAAAGATAACATTCTCAACGGAATAAAAGACAGCATGATTAATGGGGATGTTTTAGTAATTGGCAACGGTATTACTAATGGAAAAAAACAAGATTGGATTAAATCTTACAAAAACGAAAAAATAAACAGGTGGTTGATTCAAATTCCCAAACAAATTGGATTAAATAAAAACGAAATTGATTATGACGTTAGATTTGTTAATTCAAGAGTGGAAGAAATGTATATTTTAAAGAAAGACAAGACAATCAAACATTTAGGGCAAATTGTTAATTTCAAAAGAGGTGATATTTTAATTGTTGCAATTTCATACAAGTATTCAACAGAAGATTTCAAAAGATTAATTTCAAGATTCTTCTCAAAAATTAAAATTTATACTGACGCAGAAGAAACCTACGCGTTGGCAATTTGTAAAAAATGAACACGCTAAAATTTTATCCAAAAATTTTAAGGGAAATTTATCAAAAGAATATAATTAACGCAGGCATTAAAAAAACACCCGAATGTTTCCATAATAGGGCAATGTTCGCATGTTTAATTTTATCAATAATCTCTTCCTTGGTTTTTTTCTTTCTAGATTATAACTTAGCATTCTCATTATTAGTTTTTGTTTTATCAAACATATTCGTATTTTTTTACGTCAGCCTAAAAGCATCAGCACGAATTAAACAAATGGAAAAATTTTTTCCAGACGTAATTTCATTAATGGCAAGCAATTTACGTGCAGGCATTACAATTGACAGATCATTTTTGCTTTCTGCCCGTCCTGAATTCGCTCCTTTAGATGATGAAATTTTAAAAACAGGCAAGGATGTTGCAACAGGAAAAGATTTCAAAACAGCTCTTGAGGAAATGGGAAGGAGGATTGACTCGCAAAAAATTTCAAAAATAATTAATTTAATTGTCTCTGGATTAAATGCCGGAGGAAACATTTCTGATTTGCTTGAACAAACTTCATCAAACATGAAAGAAAAAGAATTCATCGAAAAAAGAGCGACATCGAGCATATTAATGTATGTTATCTTCATATTTTTCGCAGTCGGCGTCGGCGCGCCAATCTTATTCTCTCTAAGCACAGTTTTAGTTAAAATCGTAATTGACATCTCATCACAGCTTCCAGAAGCCGGCTCATACACAACAAATTTAGCAATTTCATTTTCTGAAGTTTCTATTACACCGCAATTCATAATTTACTATTCATTAATTTTCATGATAGTAACCGATTTAATATCAAGCTTAGTAATTGGACTCGTTAACAAAGGAGAAGGAAAAGCCGGCCTAAAATATTTTATCCCTTTAGTAATCTTCAGCATCGGAGTTTTCTTTTTATTCAGAACACTAGTCTCAAGTTTTATAGGAGGAGCTTTTAAGTTTTAAAGCTTTGATGAAAAAGTCCTTATTTGGTTTGACTTATTAAACAGAAATCTTAGGATAGATAAAACTTTAATTGCAATAGGAATCCAGCTAAAATATATAAAAATCCAATTATATTCCATTGGTACTTAGGAGGAATAAATCCATATCTTACTACCATACTATTCCATTTTATTTTCCACTCTAATGTTTTAGTATTCTTATAGATGGGTCTCCAACCCTGCCACCAATATCTTTTCCACCATTCCTTTTCGTTAAAAACCCTTGTATAAGGATAATCAATAATGGCTACCAAAGTTAATATAAAAACTCCAATAATATCAAAAATCAATCCTAAAATTACTAAATTTATTTCCATTTTAGTTGGGAGAGGTTGAATGTCATGTTAATTTTCCAGATTTTTAGAATAAGGTAAAGATTTTACGTAACTTTCCATAAAGTTCCAGTCGGGACTTCCGTCTTTGTCTGTTGGGAGCTTGATTCTTTCTAAACCTAATCTTTTTATTCTCAATTGTCTTCCATAAGCATATTTGTAACTTGACTCTTTTAAAATTGTTAGTATAAACAACATAACATACAAATTGCTTTTATTAAATTTAGGAATTAGTGTATGAACATTATCATCGCTGAAATACTTATATTTATGGTAAAAAACATCAAAGAACATATCAATTGTAATCTTATTTTCGAAGATTTTCTTTTTATTTTCAAATATGTCTTCAGATAAAAAATCAACTATTCCATTTTCTTTAGAAGAAGCCGTAACAAGAGGCAATTCTCCTTCGATTCTTTCACTTTTAACCAATCTTTCTCCCTTTTCAAACTTGAAAATATCACTAATATTAAACCAACACCACTGAGATATATCGATTTTATTTAAATTATTTTTCTTAATTTTTCTGATAGTTCCATTGAAACATACTTTACTAGAAATTTCCTTTACGTAACTTTCCATAAAATTCCAGTCGGGACTTCCGTCTTTGTTTGTTGGGAGCATTACGTTTTCTCTTTCGAGTCTATCATTATTTATTTCTCTTGCGAAACTATATTTATATCTTATTGATTCTATTATTGGTTTCAAGAATAATGCGATATAAGGATTTAATTTTACTGTTTCATCCTTAATTGAAATAATGGTGCAATGGTCTGAACAGACAATTTTATAAGGATGGTAAAAACAATACCCGACACTACCGCTATTATTTAAAGTCAAAACGTTTTCATAAACTTTCATATAATCTGGCGGGTTAATGTAATTATCAATTCCATTATTTTTCTTAGTTGAAGAGATATAGGGAATTTCTCCTTTAATCTGATTTAAAGTAATCAGTCTCTTACCTCGCTCGAATTTGAATACTTTTCCGAATTTGAATGTTTTCCACCTAGAAATTTTAATTTCTTTTGTCATCATCTAAAACCCCGTTAGCAGAGATATTATTCTCATTTAATATTTCAATAAGTGTTAATTCATCTATATCCTTATCTAACAATCCTAACTTTAGTTTAGTCGAAAAGATAGTATACTCTTTTATGCTTTTGATAAAACTCTCTTCGTTTAAGCCACTATAATCAGTTTGACTATGTGCCTGTATTATCCACTCATCTTTTCCAGTAATCTGCGTCTTTAGTAAATGTAACCCGTCACTAAACTTCTCTGGATTTTTTAATTCTTCAAATAGTTTCTTTTTTATATTGCCCCATTTGTTTAATGCGTCGGTTCTTCCTTTATTTTTAGACAAAATGAATCCATCATCTTTCAAATCATAAAAAATAACCTCTTTGTTATTGTGGGGCTTATTAGTCTCAAAAACAGCTATGGCTGTATGTGTTGAGGCATTTGGTTGGAATAATTCTTTTGGCATATTTATAACATATTTCAGAGTATGTTTTGACAAGATTCTTTCTCTAATTGCTTCTTCTTTGATATACGCTGAAAGTGGGGCTATAATTACTCCGAACCTACTAACTTTATCAAGCATATCCTCTAAAAATTGGATTTCCTTCTTTGTTGGTTTGTCTTTATTATCTTGACCACCATACGGGGGGTTGATAAAACCAATTGTGGGTATTATTCCTTCTTTTTTCAAGTTGTCAAGTATTTGTTTTGATTCGCTTAAAAAAGAATCGGCATTAAATATTCTTGATTTACCATCTCCTCTGAATAGCATATTTGAGATAGACAAAGCATACATAGTAGAACTTTTTTCAAAGCCTATTAGTTGACTTTGCTTTACTTTTTTAATTAATTCGGTTTTATTTCGTATATCTGAATTATCTATTTCAGAAAACAATTTATTCATTGCAGATATTAAGAACGCTCCAGTTCCGCAACAAGTATCCAATATGACATCATTATTTTTTATTTCTACTAGCTCAGTAAATAATTTAGTTATATGACTCGGTGTCAAGACAATTCCATTTTTCACATTGCTTATACCTGCGTATCTTAAAAACTCTTCATAGAATTTACCTAGTATATCATAATTAGTCTTTCTATAAAACAAAGGAATAACATTTTTATCAAGCTCTTCTAAAATCTCCTTCAAAATTGCTGTATTGTTCAAGTCTTGGTCAGTTTTAATAAAAGATAGTTCATTCGTTAAGACGCCCACTTTATCTTTTGGGATTCCTTCATCTTCCAATATATTCGATATTGTTGTTGGAATATTATCAATAATAGTATTTGTTTCCCACCTTATGTATCCGTCCTTAAAATCGTTTTTCTTGTTTCCTCTTTCAAATAAACAAATCATTAATCCACTAAGTAAAACTGGTCGCTTTTGTGAATCTAAGGAACGAAGTTTGTTATTTATTTTTTTGGAGGACTCAGAAACTTCTCTTATTAGTTTCTCCATATTAACATTTTCAAAAAAAGATAGGTAATCTTCTTCATCTAAGATTTCTTTTTGTTCTATGTCTTTTATCCCATCTTTGCTTACAATAAATGTAGACACAAGATGGCTATACAAATCTGATATGTTTCCTGAAACTGCAATTCCCAAAATTCTCCAATTTCTTAAATATTTTTTAGTCGGTTCAGATAAACTAGAAATAGATTTATCAGTAAAAAATGAAAGGTAATGTTTTACACCATCAACTGCGTAATTCTCGGGGTCATTACCTTCTTTAGACTGATGTTGCTTTATGCTATCTTTATTTTCAAGTAAAATAATTAATCTATTTGGTTCATTAATATACAGCAAGTCGGGTTCTCCACGATAACCTGTGTTTTTCTTACTCGTTTTATCAAGTATAGCCTGAATTATTTTGTTATCTGTTTTTTTAATGTCCCAAGAATTTTTATATTTTTTATTTTCTTTTATGTAGTTATACAAAAGAATATCTTTCTTTGCTTCATTTTTTCTTTCGTTGCTCATAACCTTTTCCCCTCTAAAAATTTCTTCATTAATTCTTCTATTTGTTTTGATTTGTTGATTAGATTTTTTTCGCAGAATTCATTGAATTTTCTTAGAAGATTTTTGTCTATACTTGCATTTAATTTGCCTTTCGTCACCACCCCTTTTTTCATAATTTAAATAAGATTTTTTCATTTTTATACCTTTCTTATTTATCTTATTAATATTACTTATAATATTAGTATCATTTGTATTATTTATGTTTTTTGGTATCATTTTCCACAATAAATTCTCCCCTAACTCCAAATTCATTTACTTCTTGAACAAAGCCAGTTTTAACAATAAATTTAAAAGGAATTCATACCTAATATAAAAATGAAAAAGAGGACGCTTGAAATAATTCAAACTATTGTGTGGATACTGGGTATAGTTGCTGTTGGCTTGCTAATATGGGGAATTACAAGAGCCTTAACAAATTAGATGAAAACAGGAGATGCATTCCAACTTTTATCACATGGGATTAACTTTATAATATTCATTTACTTCATCATAGTGTTGTTACAACTCAACGCACTTGATGTCACAGGACTACTAATAAGTGCTTTCGGATTATTAATATCATTAGTAGCAGACATAGTCTCTAAATTAGAAACAAGTTAAACAAAATGCCAAAGAAAAAAACTAAAAAAAAGGGAAAGAAAGTTGTTAAGAAAAATGTTGTAAAAAGAAAACCTGTGAAAAAGAAAAAGATTGTTAAGAAAAAAACTCTGAAGAAAAAAACTAAAAATATTTCTAGCAAGTCTATAAAATCACCAGCCAAAAAACTTCTCCAAAAATCAAGAGTAAAAATAAAAAAAGAAGATACAAACAAAAGAGTTCCAACTGGAATTAAAAAATTTGACAAATTAATTGAAGGAGGATTTGAATATGATTCTGTTAACTTGGTTGCAGGTGGAAGCGGAAGCGGAAAAACTATTTTCGCAATGCAATTTTTAATAGACGGTATAAAAAAAGGAGAGCCTTGCCTTTACATAACATTCGAAGAATCAAAAAAAGAATTCTACAAAAATATGCTGGATTTTGGATGGGATTTATCAAAAGCAGAATCTTCAGGAAAATTCACCTTCTTAGAATATTCGCCGGCAAAATTAAAAATGATGTTAGATGAAGGCGGCGGCGCAATTGAAAGCATTGTTATAAGAAAAAAAATAAAAAGATTAGTAATAGACAGTATTAGCAGTTTCACGCTTCTTTTCGATGACGAATCTGAAAAAAGACAAGCCATACTTTCATTAATTGACATACTAAAAAAATGGGATAACACAGACTTGCTAACTTTAGAAAAAGACACTTCAAAAATGAAAAATCAAAAAGTCTCTCCGTCAGAACTTCAATCTGACAGTTTAATTCTTCTTCACTACACCAAAATAAAAAACAAACGCGAACGTTTTATTGAAATCTTAAAAATGCGGGGCACAAACCACAGCAAAGAAACTTATGAATTTAAAATCGGGAAAAAAGGAATTGAGATTGGAAAAAAAGCAAAAGTTAAGTTATAAAAATTGCTCGCTCATTATTCATGAAGATAATATTGACTCTAAAATCTGACAATAGTTTGTTAATCTAAACATTACATCGAAAAGTTATTCTCTTAAAAATTTCTTTTAGCGGAAAACTGTGACAAAGTCCGAGCGATTTTGCGAAGGACTAAAGTTCATTATTAATAGCCGAGCGGGGTCGCGAGTAGGTTTGAAGCAATGATAAACGAGCGCCAGCGAGTCTATTTTTCCCTATTCTCAATTTTCATTCCTCATCAAACAATTCTCAACATCCTTGTCAGAAATTTTCTTCAGTCTGCTTCGAAAATCTTTCACAAAATTAACAATTTCATTACCAAGCATTTTCTTGACTTCTCCAGAAAGAATTCGGCCTTTCCTGTAATCATTTCTTAATTTGTCGCTTTCGCTTTCATCAAAAAATAAATTGGTCAGATAAAAAATAGAAACATCGTCGTCGGGATTTCCGCCGTTTTTTCTGTGCTCTTCCGCAGTGTCCGCGCCGCCGCTGTAAGCTTTATTGACTTTTTTTCTTATTGTTTTCTCGTCGTCGCTCAAGAAAATCGCGTTGTTTCTCGACTTCGACATTTTCTCGCCGTCTAATCCAGGAAAAAATCTCGTGTGAAGAATTGCCGGTTTATTCAATCCAAATCTTCCTGCAATATCTCGCGAAATTCTAATATGCGCGTCTTCGTCAGGCCCAATAGGAACGAGAACATTTTTTATTCCTTTCTCAATTTGAGGAAATAATATATGCGCTGATTGAACAGCTGGATAAAAATGCAAACCAATATTTTCCTCTGGCTTGTATCCATAAGTAGCTTTAATCTCAGAATAATTAACTTTCTTCGACAACTTAACAGCAAGATTGTAAATATTAGTATAAACTTGGTCTATAATAAAAAATGTCTTCTTCGGATCAAAACCATAAGCCAAAAGCTCCTTCGCCAACTTCTTTGCATTCACCAACGCTTCTTCTTGAGTTGAAACTTTTCCAGCAAGATAACTTTCATCATCTGAAATCGGAATATAAACATCCAACCCATACTTTTTCTGAAAAAACAAATTAGTATCAAAAACCGGCTTATGTCCAAGATGGATTGTTCCCGACGCATTAAAC
>Ga0209541_10011968_pt1 | contig 13487 bp, 15 predicted proteins | sample RifCSPlowO2_01_FD_184027 | JGI IMG/M metagenome (GOLD analysis project Ga0209541, IMG submission 184027) | Groundwater microbial communities from Rifle, Colorado - Rifle CSP2_plank lowO2_0.1 (SPAdes) (version 2) | ecosystem: Environmental > Aquatic > Deep subsurface > Groundwater | place...
AAAAATTGGCGTGCGTAAGAAGAAAGAGACTCGACGAACCTTCGTTCGGCCTCGGCATATATAGTATCGAAAGCGAGCGAGGATTTTCCTGATCCCGAAAGCCCGGTTATGACCACGAGCTTATTTTTGGGAATGGAAACATTGATGCTCTTTAGGTTGTGAGCACGCGCCCCTTTTATCGTTATCAAATCTTTTCGCTCTTTTGGACTAGCCATAAAGGTCTTTATTATATTGCGGAAGTCAAGATTAATCAAGCAACGCAATAACTGCTACCATATAGATAGAAAGGAGTCGAAGATGCTCAAATATATATCGCTACTTTTGTTCGCTGGATGCGCTGTAATTCCGGCCCAAAGATATACTTCTAGTACCACCCCATGCGTGAATGGCAAACGAGTTTGGACGTCACACATAAGACATCTGCTGACAGGCGAGCAAAAAAGGCTCGCACGCGTTGAGATAAATGGGTGCGGTGCGAAAAAAAATAACGTACTGATGCAGAGCACGATACGCGAGGAAACCCTTCCGCCCTAAAAGCACCCAGAGTGAAACTCTGGGTGCGGTTTTTATGATATATTCTACGTATGCTGACGCGTGATGATTTCAAAAAAGCGCCTTCCATACCGGGGATTTATTTCTTCCTAAACAAGGACGGAAAAATATTGTACGTAGGAAAAGCAATCAATTTGAAATTGCGGCTTTTGAGTTACGCCGACCCAAAGATGCTCGGCTGGGATAAAAAGAAAATGCTCCAAGACGCCATAAGCGTTAAATGGAAAGAGCTCGAATCGGAAGTCGAAGCTTTGATTGAAGAAGCCATCGCCATCAAAGAGCACCGCCCGAAATATAACATCGTCTTCCGGGACGACAAGCAATATTTCCTGGTCGGGTTTTCCAAAGAAAAATTTCCGAAAATAATTTTAACCCACCAGAAAAAACCTGGCTTCGATTATATCGGCCCTTTCACCGACGGCTGGGCCTTGAAAAGCGTTTTAAGGAACCTTCAGCGCCCCTTCCCTTTTTGCACCTGCAAAGAAAAACATAAGCGACCATGCGTGCGCTCGGAGATCGGGCGCTGCTTGGGAGTCTGTTGCATTAAGCCAAATCCGCCAGCTGGCGGAAAAGAAAAATTCTTCCCCGATTTCAAAGAACGCGAAATAAAATACAAGAAAAATATCCGCGCCATCCAAAATATCTTGAAGGGCCGGAAACGGGACGTAATAAAATCCCTTGAAAAAGAGATGAACAGGTTTTCCAAAGAACAGAAATTCGAGGAGGCTAAAAAAGTCCGCGACCAACTATACGCGCTCGAAAACGTATTCCGGCACGCGCCCATAATAAAACGGGAATTAAATCCGGAGCGGGCCAAGGCTTTACTTTTAGCCAAGGATTTATTGGCCCTGGCCGAGATTCCGCGGAGGATCGAGGGATACGACATTTCAAACATCCAAGGGACAAACGCAGTCGGCTCCATGGTAGTTTTCGAAAATGGCGAGCCGAAAAAATCCGATTACAGGATGTTTAAAATCCGCCACACCAAAACTCCGGACGATTACGCCATGCACCAAGAAGTTTTGATGCGCCGCCTAAAACACGATGAATGGCCGCTTCCGGATTTATTTTTAATCGATGGCGGCCTCGGCCAACTAAACGCCGCCAAAAAAGTTTTGGAATTATACCAATTAAAAATTCCAATCGCGTCCCTAGCCAAAAGAGAAGAAGAGCTGTGGGTTTCAGACAAGGTTAAATATCCGCTCAAAAACCTTTCCCCAATTTTACTCCACCTTTTCCAGCACATCCGCAACGAATCGCACCGCTTCGCCATAAATTTCCACAGAAACCGCCGCTCGAAGATGCTCTTGACTAAATCGTAACAAATTTGTTATACTTTTAGAAATTCTAAATCGGAGGTGCTAAAATGGCCAAGTCGAAAATCGTTATCGAAAAGCCCCCCAATCCTCAGTTCAGGAACTACCATACCTCAGCCCAGATTTGCGAAACAGTCATCGCACATTTCCAACGACCTCTCGACACTCGTTATCTCCGTAAAGAAAAAATTGGCGAGAGGGGGCAGGAATTAGTTAAGGAAGTTCTTTCCTCAAAGGGAGTCGACCAAATTTACATTAAGCCCTACGAGCTCTCAGTAGAAATTGGTTTGGCATTTGACTGGGAGGACATCGAAAACGATGTTATTTCTGCCTTGAAGAAGTTTTACGGCGTGGATCAGCCTGAAATTATCGGACAAAATCCATTAAAACCGGATCTCAGCGGCCTTAAAGAATAGATGTTCTTTGTTTACAACTTGAGGGCGAATTATTTCGCCCCTCTCCCGAATTCATTATTTAAAAATAGTGGCTTCAGAAGAGGAATTGACCTCATTTTCGAGATAAGATAAACTTAAACCAATGTCATTTCTCGTTTCGGCTTTACCTTATATACAAGTAGGCGTAGCCGTTCTATTGATCATCACAATCCTATTACAGCAAAGAGGCTCGGGGCTTTCTGCTTCTTTCGGCGGCGAAGGAAATATATATTCCACTAAGCGCGGCCTCGAGAAAATATTATTTAGATCGACTTTAGTTTTAGGCGCCTTATTTCTGGCGCTAGCTCTCCTAACCTTAATACTTCGCTAATTTAAACGTGCCTCCGGAAGATCTCCCAAGAAAGAGATGGGCCCTCCCATCTCTTAACAAGACCAGGTTTGTTCTGCGCTCGATGAGCCGCAGGGAACGGGCCATTACTTCCGTATTAGTTTTAGCCGCGGCCGTCGGCCTTTTCGGGACTGTATATAAAGTAAACCAGCGCTTCTCGGTCGTAGTGCCGGACGAAGGCGGAAGGATCACCGAAGGCGTTATCGGCTCGCCCCATTTCGTAAATCCAATTTTGGCCATAGCGGACGCGGACCGCGATATCGTGAATTTAATTTACGCCGGGCTCATGAAGCCGGACGGCAAAGGCGGGCTTGTCCCGGAACTTGCCGAGCGGTATGAAATTTCGGAAGATGGCCTTTCATACACTTTTTTCCTAAGGGACGCAAAATTCCATGACGGAGAAAAATTAACCGCGGACGACATAATTTTCACCATCGAAAGCGCAAAAAGCCCGGTCATAAAAAGCCCGATGCGCGCGGGCTGGGAAGGAGTCGAGATGGAAAAAATCGACGAGAAAACCATCCGCTTCTGGCTAAAGCGCCCGTACGCCCCATTTTTAGAAAATACGACGATCGGCATCCTGCCGCGGCACCTTTGGAAAGACGTGCCCCAGGAGCAGATAAGCCTTTCGGAGCTTAATTTAAACCCTGTCGGCGCGGGGCCGTATAAAATAGCAAACACGAATACCTCAAAAGGTGGAACCATAACGAGCTATAGCCTGCGTTCTTTTCCAAATTACGTCATGGGCGAACCATTCATTAGAAAAATTACTTTAATGTTTTACCCTTCCGAAGTTGAACTCTTAAACGCATACGAAAGCGGCGATGTAGATTCCGCTTCTGCAATCTCCCCGCAAAACATTGCAAAAATTCGCAGGCAGGACGGCGAGATAAAAAGTTTGAACCTCCCGAGAGTCTTCGGTGTATTTTTTAACCAAAACGAAAAAACAATTTTCTTGGAAAAACCGGTGCGGCAAGCTTTGGACATGGCCGTGGATAAAGACCAGATCGTCAGGGAAGTTCTCGGCGGATACGCCCGGACTATTTCCTCCCCCATCCCGTTGGGAAGTTTCGGCGCGATCGAAACCGCGAGCTCCACGTACAATTTAGACCAGGCCAAAGCCCTCCTTGAAAAAAACGGCTGGACATTCAATGCGGACAAAGGAGTTTACGAAAAAGTCGAAAAAGGGACAGTAACCGGGGAATTAAGTTTTTCCATCTCGACTTCGAACGCCCCGGACCTCGTGCGCGCCGCCGATATAATAAAATCTAACTGGGAAAAACTTGGGGCGAAAGTTGAAGTAAAAGTTTTTGAAATATCCGACTTGAACCAAAACGTTATCCGCACGAGAAAATACGACGCGCTTTTGTTCGGCGAAGTTGTCGGCCGGGAGCCCGACCCATTCGCATTTTGGCACTCTTCACAAAGAAACGACCCGGGACTAAACATCGCCCTTTACACTTCCGCAACGGTAGACAAGCTCCTTGAAGAGGCCCGCGGACTTACCTCCAGGGCAGAGCGCGAAGAAAAATATCATAAGTTCCAAGAACAGGTAGCCGCGGACACGCCAAGCGTTTTCCTATACTCCCCAGCCTTCGTATATATAGTGCCAGAAAACTTAAAGGGGTTTGATACGGAAAACATCGCGACCCCGGCCGAGCGGTTCACCGATATTTTTAAATGGTATTTTGATACAAAATATGTCTGGAAAATTTTCCAAAAGGACAATTAAAGAGTTATCCCCGGTCCTCTTTGAGTTGGGCCCCGTGGACAGAGTTGTCTACGAAGTTGAGCGCGATATTGACAACATAGACGGCGTCAGATATGATGAAACAACTATATTCCCAGGCTTAATCGGCCGGGAACTCCCTAAGACGTTCGGGCATTATCACCCCAAAAATCCAAGCGGAGTTTATTATCCAGAAATCTATACCGTTTTGGATGGGCGAGCTTGGTACCTGATCCAGCGCCCGAGCGAAGATAATCCCCGCGTCATCGAAGAAATTTATTTAGTTGAAACCGCGAAAGGACAGAAAGCCATAATGCCTCCGGGATTTGGACACGTTTCGATGAATCCCGAGGACAGGAATTTAAAAATGGCGAATTGGATTGGGCCCTTTGAATACGATTACCAAACATACGAAGACATGCGCGGGAGCGCGTACTACATATTACAATCCCCAAACGGCGAGGTGCGGTTTGAAAAAAATCCGCAGTACGAAAAAGTTCCGGACTTGATACGGTTAGAGCCTAAAGAAATCCCAGAACTTGGGATTACATGGGACGCTTCCCTTCTCGACATGAAAGATAATCCCAAAAACTTAGAATTTTTGATTAAACCTGAAAAATATTTAAATTTACTAACTATAGAAAACTGTTTCCAGAAAATAATTTAAGGGCGAGTGGCGAAACTGGCAGACGCGCACGCTTCAGGAGCGTGTGGGGCAACCCATGGAGGTTCAAATCCTCTCTCGCCCACTATTACAAATAAAAAATATATGATACCAAACAAACAAGCTGAAAGGAGACCGGGAGGAAATCGAGGCGGTGGACACGGCCGGCACGGGCCGCGCCGCGGACAGGCCAGGCACTTTAACGATACATCCGGAGCGCATCCGGTTGAATTGCAAAAGCCGGAACCGGGAAGCGAATTAAAATTTAAATTCTTACCCTTGGGAGGTTGCGGCGAAGTTACCCGCTCCTGCTACGTGTACGAATACAAAGACGACATCGTGATCGTGGACATGGGCCTGCAATTCCCCGAGGAAGACATGCCCGGGATCGATTACATCATCCCGAACATAGATTACCTCCGCCCAAAGCGTAAAAATATTCGCGGAGTTATCGTAACCCACGGCCACTACGACCACATGGGAGGAATCCCCCACTTAGTCGAGCCTTTGGGTTCGCCGGTTTTCTACACGACCGCCTTGACGCGCGGGATGATTTTGAAAAGGCAGGAAGATTTCAAAAACCTTCCACCTCCAAAAATCGAGACGATCGACGAAAATTCCAAGTTAAAACTTGGGCAGTTCGAAGTGGAATTCGTGCACGTAAACCACAACATCCCGGATTCCGTGGGGGTTGTCTTAAGGTCCCCAGTTGGAACGGTTTTCCATACCGGAGACTGGAAATTCGACCACACCCCAGTAAATGAAAAACCTGCCGATATGAACCGCTTGAAAGAAATCGGCGCCGGGGGGGTTATGTTAATGGTCTCCGATTCGACCGGTTCCAAGGAATCCGGAAGGACAATTTCCGAATCAGAGATACAGAAAAACCTCGAAGAAATTTTTATTCAGACCAAAGGCCGCCTTATCGCGGCGACTTTCTCTTCCCTCTTAACGCGCGTCCAGCAATTAATTTGGCTTGCCGAAAAATATGGCAGGAAAATCGTCATCGAAGGAACTTCAATGAAAAACAATACGGCCGTAGCGCAGGAACTCGGATATTTGAAAGTCCAGAAAGGGACTTTCATACAAAAAGAGGAAATCGGAAATTATCCCGACGATAAAATCATGATCATCTGCACGGGCGCCCAGGGCGAGGACCACGCCGCATTGATGCGTATCGCTTCGGGCGAGCATAAATATATACAATTAAAGCCAGAGGACTCCATAATATTTTCTTCTTCGATCGTTCCCGGTAACGAAGCTTCTGTCCAAAGATTGAAAGATATACTTTACAGGAAAGCTGAGCGCGGAAGAATTTACCACTCCGAAACCATGGACATCCACGCTTCCGGGCACGCCAAGGGCGAGGACTTGAAAGAAATGATCCAGATAATTAACCCGAAATATTTTATCCCGATGCACGGAAATTATTTCATGTTAAAACTGCACACCGACATCGCTCGCGCGGCGGGCGTAAAACCGGAAGGTGTTTTGATCGTCGAGGACGGGGAAATCGCCTTGATGGATAAAACCTCCATAAAGAAATCTACACAAAAAGCTCCAGCAAATCTCGTCATGGTAGACGGCTTGGGCGTGGGCGACGTCAAAGAAGTCGTTTTGCGCGACCGGCAGATGCTCGCTGAAGACGGGATCTTCGTCATAATCGCGGTTGTCGATTCCGGATCTGGAAAAGTAAAAGGCTCCCCCGATATCATCTCGCGCGGGTTCGTATATTTGCGCGAATCTAGAGACCTCCTCTCGCAAGCGCGGCATATGATCCGAAAAGTTATCGAGGAATCAACCGCCGAGATGCACCCCATCAACTGGACGTTCTTGAAAGACGAGCTCCGCGAAGAGCTGGGCAAATTCCTCTTCCGCAAAACCGAAAGAAGGCCAATGGTCCTGCCGGTTATCATAGAGGTCTAACTAAAAAGAACCTAACTCTTGTGAAGCTAGGTTCTTTGGACCTTTTAGTTACTCTTACTTGTCCTTGCAAAGTAAGCGGATAGTCTGGCTAACCGCCATCGCAAAATCCCGGTCGTTCCGGAAGCGAGCAAGGTGAGTGCGATGAATTCCGTAACGCTCAAAGGACTTCCAAGTTGATACAATCTCCGATAGCGACATGTTCATGATGTCATTTTCGATATTGGCAGCTTCAAAGATTTTTTCAAGTGGTATCTCGAGAACTCGCGCAAGAGAAAGAAGATTATTACGACCAAGGCTCTTTTTCTTTCTCAATACTTTGGATAGGTGCGACCTGTGTATCCCCGTTTCATCACAGGCTTCTGCTTGGGTTTTTCCAGTTTTTCTTAACCCCTCGGCTATTAGTCGAGAGATAAGATCTGCATCTACGGAATCCTTAAGTCCAAAACGTTTCCTTGGCATTTCATCCTCCCATTTATTTTGCAATCACCAAGATTCAAACTTTTGATAAGATTAACTTGTTCGAGCTTAAAATGTCAAGCAAAGCTACCTAAAGTTTAAAGTTCTTTTTTAAAAGATCATCCGGGCTAATTTCTGTCTCAAGATAATATACGAACTCTGCAACATCAAAAAAGTTAATGATAAAATTTATTTCATCCCTGCAAGGGTAGGGATATACAAAAACACTTTTTTGGAATTCCAAAAAGCCAATCTCTTTTAGTTTTCTCCTTAACGCATCTCTGGTTTTCTTCTTGGATTCCTGAATGTCAAACAAAACCATTCGCCATTTTCTGTCCCATCTTTTCTGTCGGCTTAGCTTTATATCTTTTAATTTATATCTTAGCCAACGAGCTTTCCCCCTATCCGAGAGATCTATCTTTTTATTGTCCCCGTGAACATACCCCAACACCTTAAATTTTCTTAGTAAACTTAGGAGCTCTTTCTGATCTATAGTCTGCCAAATATAATCGGCATCTCTGATAAGTTCCAGTCTTTGCTGCTTATCTTTAGTGAAGCCCAATAGCGCGCCAGTTGCCAAAAGCCCCAAAACCTTTCCGGTAAGGTTGCTGTATTTAGGCATGAACGTATTATACGCGATAGCGTTAAATAAAAACATAGCTTTATAATTTATCTCCAAGATAGTAAAATAGCTCTATGGCAAAAGAAGTTGCGGTTTCAGGGGTCCAGCCTTCGGGGGACCTTCACATCGGGAATTACCTCGGGGCTATAAAGCGATTCGTCGAACTCCAAAATAAGTACAAGACTTATTTTTTCATCGCCGACCTACACGCGCTCACGGAAAACCCGGAGCCGGAAGATCTCCGTAACCAGACGATAAATCTCGCGGCGATGTACTTGGCCTGCGGGCTTGATCCAAAAAAAACGACACTTTTTATCCAGTCGCATGTTTCCGCGCACGCGGAGTTGGGCTGGATTTTAAACACCATCACTCCCCTGGGCGAACTCCAGCGCATGACGCAATTTAAAGATAAATCAGAAAAGCACGGGGTTCTTGCCGGACTTTTAAACTACCCGACGTTGATGGCGGCGGACATCCTTCTATACAACCCGGACGCCGTTCCGGTCGGCGAAGACCAGGTCCAGCATATCGAGCTAACCCGCACGCTTGCGAGGAAATTTAATTCTAAATACGGCGATACTTTCAAAGAACCGAAAGCCCTCCTGCAAAAAGAAGCCTCCCGCGTAATGGGCTTGGACGATCCGGAAAAGAAAATGTCCAAATCGGCGGGAGAAAATAACTATATCTCCTTGATAGACGAGCCGGACGTGATCCGGAAAAAAATTAAAACCGCCGTCACGGATTCCGGGTCGGAGATTAAATATGATTTAAAAAATAAAGCTGGTGTCTCGAACCTTCTCTCCATCGCGAGCGCCTTCTCCGGAAAACCGATCGCGAAAATAGAAGCGGAATATTCCGGGAAAAATTACGGGCAGTTTAAATACGATACAGCCGAGCTTTTAGTACAAAAACTCTCTGGCATCCAGGAAAAATATAAATCTCTTTTGAAAAACAAAAAAACTTTGATGAAAATTTTGGACGAAGGGGCCAAGGCCGCAAACAAAACCGCACAAAAAACCATGACCCTCGTCCGCGAAAAGATCGGCTTGGTTTAGGTTAATTTTTAACATCCTCTTGACAAGATAAAAGGCCCTGCTATAATGGAGAAATCTTAATAATTTCAAGGAGGGTTCTTTATGGAAAAAACCAAACGGCCCCCGGGACGCTCCGTATCGGAGCTAAGATCGAAGAAAAAATTTTATTCGGTCCACACCGGCGGCTCGGGCCCCGCGACCCAGTAGCAATAGCACGGGATGCGGACAAGAGGGGGAGTAGAACATTCTGCTCCCCCTCATTTTTTTATGCCAATTTAGCCCCTTTTGAGAATGTAAAGCTTAAAACTTCGTCTTTTTTGGTATTGAACAAGTCTTTGTTTTCAGCCTCGAGCACCAGGCGCAAAAAGTCTTCCGTGTTGGACGGGCGGACGTTAAACCACCAGCCCGGGTACCGGAAGGTTACGCCGTCGAAATAATCACGCTCGGCGTCAAAATATTTCTTCTCAAGCGCGGATACGACCTCGCCTTTGTTTGCGGAGATTAAATTAATTTCCCCGGAATGGAGGTACCGGAAATACGGGCCCATAACTTCCGAAAACTTTTTCTCTGTAGAAGAGACAATTTCCAAAATTTTCATCATCGCAAAAAGAGAGGATTCGGAGAAGAAAAAATCCTTGAAATAAAAATGCCCGGAAAGCTCCCCTCCCAAAGCCGCATCCTCCAGGCGCATTTCTTCTTTGATGAACGAATGCCCCACGCGCGACTTAAAACATCTGATCCCCTCTTTTCCTAAATCCTCATGGAGCGCTTTCGAGGAACGGATATCATATACTACGCTCTCGCCAGCACGCGCCAAGCGCCGCGCCAAGAGCCACAAAATTCCGTCCCCGCGGATAGCGTTCGCGTTTTCATCAAAAACAATTAAGCGGTCCCCGTCCGGATCGAAAAGAAAACCTATGTCCGCTTTTTTATCGCGTACGACTTCTTTAATTTTCTCCTGCGCTTGCGGAAGGAGCGGGTTCGGTTCTTTTTCGGAAAGGGTTGGGTCGGGCTTCATAAAAATCGCTTCCGCCTCGACATTCTGTAATTTCTCCAATATTTTCGGCAGCACCAATGTAACCGCTCCCCCGCCCGCGTCGAAAACCGCTTTAATTTTTCTTTTCACGGAAACTCCTTTCAATAAAAACTTTACATATTCTTCGAGGTAACTTTTTTGGATGTACCCTCCGATTTGGCTCACCTCCTGAGGAATCCCTTTTTTGATAATTTCTTTTATTTCGGAAAGCCCAGATTTCTCGCTTAAAGCTTCCGTGCCTTTATAAATTTTTAGGCCGTTATATTTGATGGGATTATGCGAAGCCGTAACCATTATCCCGCCCGAAGCCTTGGTTTGGGCAATGGCGAAGACGTGTAGGGGCGTTGTGGCCTCCCCGATATCAATGACGTCTACCCCGCGGGCGCGAAGCCCGTCCGAAACCATCTCTGAAATTTCGAGTGAACTCCAGCGAATATCCCTTCCCAGGAGGCATGTTTTTCTTGTCTCGAGCGAGGTCGAGGAATCGCCTTTCGATTTCAAGAATTCAGCAAACCCGCCCGCAATAAGCTCGACGGTGTTGTGGTCAAGTTCCTCCGGATAAAGGCCGCGGACATCGTACGCCCTAAAAACCTTTTCCTTGAAGGCCTTGAGTTTTATATTTACGTCGAGCCCCATATATTCTATTATTCTCTCATGTCACTAAAAATCGGCATAGTGGGCTTGCCCAACGTTGGAAAATCTACCCTGTTCCAGGCTTTAACCAAAAAAGAAGTAGATAAGTCCAACTACCCCTTCGCCACGATCGACCCGAACGTCGGCGTCGTTGAAGTGCCCGACGAAAGGCTTTTCAAACTGGCCGAGCTTTCCAAATCTAAAAAAATCGTCCCCGCAGTTGTTGAATTCGTAGACATCGCCGGACTCGTAAAGGGGGCGGCCGAGGGAGAAGGCTTAGGGAATAAATTTTTGGCGCATATCCGGGAAGTGGACGCGATCTTGGAAGTGGTCCGGGCGTTCGAAAACGAAAATATAATACACGTTACGGGAAAACCTAATCCCCTCTCCGATATCGAGACCATACAGATAGAATTGGAACTGAAAGATATGGAGACAAAAGAAAAAGCCAAAGACCCGACGCAGCTGCAGTTGCTTTCAGAAAAACCGATCCTTTACGCATTCAATACTTCTGAGAAAGGCAAAGTTGAAATTCCGCAAATGCCAAACTCCATCACGATCGACATAAAAAAAGAATTTGAGGTTTCCGAGCTCGACGAAAAAGACAGGGAGGAACTCGGGGAAAAATCGGCCCTCCCGGACCTTATAAAAAAAGCTTACGAATTCCTTGGATTGATAACTTATTTCACGGCCGGCGAAGACGAATCCCGCGCCTGGACGATTCCAAAAGATTCTACAGCCCCGCGCGCGGGCCGGGCCATACACGGGGATTTCGAACAAAAATTTATCCGGGCAGACATAATTTCGTACGAAAAATTCATCGAGGCTGGATCCTGGGCCCGCGCGCGGGAGCTGGGAACCCTTCGCACAGAGGGAAGGGAGTATATCGTGCAGGACGGGGACGTAATTGAATTTAAGATATAGGTCTGATATACTCTTTTCATGCAGCAAGAACCAAAATTATACGAGATTTCCTACGTTTTAAAGATCGACAGCGATGAAGGCCTGACCGGCACTCTCGAGCAGATCCGAAAATACATAGAAGAAAAAAGCGGACGAAGCCTTGAGGAGTCGCGACTTTCAAAAAGGCGCCTCGCTTATCCGGTAGGTAAAAACTACGAAGGGGTATTTGGAAGCATGAAATTTTTCTTGAAACCGGAGGACCTCTCGGAATTGGAATCGAGATTAAAGCGCGACCAGAAATTCATCAGGTATATGATCACCATCGCCAAGGCCTATGGGTTCGAGACCAAGGGACACCCGAAAATAAAGAGGGCTCCAGAGACAAAGGCCGCGGATGTGCAGGAGATCGACAAGAAACTGGAAGAAATTTTAGGAGAATAGTAGTATTTAAGCATGAATCTCAACAAGGTACTCTTGATAGGAAACCTCACCCGCGACCCGGAAATGCGCTCCCTGCCTTCAGGACAGCCGGTAGTAACCTTCGGGATAGCCACCAACCGGGTATATAAAAGGGACGGCAAGCAGGAAAAACAGACGGAATTTCATAATATAGTCGCTTTCGGCCGCTTAGCTGAAATCGCCTCGCAGTATCTTTCCAGGGGGAAAATGGTATACATAGAAGGCAGGCTCCAAACCAGAAACTGGGAATCCAAGGACGGGGGCAAAAAGAACCGGACGGAAATAATAATGGAGGGCATGCAGATGGGGCCGAAGATCGGCGGATATGATGGCGGAGGACAAGCGCCAGCCGGCCCCTCTGAAAAACAACAGCCCAACAAGGAAGAAGAGAAAATAGAGACAATAGAATATCCGGGCGACGAAATTAACCCGGACGAAATACCTTTTTAAGTAAGTAATAAATAAAAATGATTAACCAAAAACAGTGCTTTTTCTGCACATCGAACATGAAGGGCATCGATTACAAAGACGCCGAAACGTTAAAGCGTTTTTTAGATCCACAGTTTAGGATAATGCCTAAGAGGCGATCCGGCCTCTGCTCGCTTCACCAGCGCAAACTAGCAAGCGCGGTCAAAAGGGCAAGAGTGCTCGCTTCCCTCCCGTTTACCGTCCGTTAATCCAGTCATCCAATATAACCTCGAGCCGCAGGGAATCCTGCGGATTTTTTGCTATTCCTTCCTCCAATATAGCCCTAGCCTTGGCATCATTTTTCATTTTAAAGCGATACATCTCGTAGAGCTTCTGGTACACCATGATCTCCGTAGGCTGTCTTTTTATAGCCTCTTTATAATACTCCTCGGCTTTAGTTAAATTCACTATATCGTACGTATAAAGGTCGCCGAGATTGTGCCGAGGAATAAAATCGTCCGGACGCATTTCGGAAGCATATTCCCAAGCGATTCTTGCCCCATTGAAATCCCCCGCCTGCTTCCTGAATAAAGCCAGGTCCATCCAATATGAATATTGTTGGGGATCTTTGCGAAGGCTCATGGTTAGAATCTCAATATTTTCCAAGAGCATTTTCTTGGCCTCTTCTGAAACTTCTGCATGAATCTCAACTGGCCAAGGAAGGTCTGGCACGGGGCGATTTGGGATAAGACTTATTTCCGCCCCATTCCCATTTTCTTCCGTCGTAGAAGCTGTATTATTTGCCATCTGCGGAACATTTGCAGAGTATTTTAAATCAAACCAAACATAAAACCCGCCCAGCAAAATAAGGCCAATGACCAAACTATAGATAAAGAATTTATTACTTAAAAAATCCATTTATTAATTATATAGAATCCTTACCAAATTCAAAACCCCCCGCCCCTT
>Ga0209541_10011971_pt1 | contig 13485 bp, 13 predicted proteins | sample RifCSPlowO2_01_FD_184027 | JGI IMG/M metagenome (GOLD analysis project Ga0209541, IMG submission 184027) | Groundwater microbial communities from Rifle, Colorado - Rifle CSP2_plank lowO2_0.1 (SPAdes) (version 2) | ecosystem: Environmental > Aquatic > Deep subsurface > Groundwater | place...
GAATAACGTTTTTTGTCATTTTAGCTGAAAGGGAATTGCGTGGCCGAAAAATTACGCGTTATGAAACTTGCGGCAAGAAATGATATATTGTCAAATCTCACGATTTTTCGCTTTGAGACCGAGACAGAATTCGTTTTTGAACCGGGTCAATTTTGCGTTATTTCTCTAGGTGGCGTGAAGCGTGCATACAGTATTTTTTCTTCTCCGCAGGATCCTTATATTGAATTGCTTATAAAATTGGTTCCCGAGGGCGCGCTCACGACTCAATTATGGGACCTTTCTCTTGGTGACGAAGTTGAGTTATTTCAGCCACGTGGACGGGGCAATTTCTTATTTGATCGAACCATTGAACGCCATGCCATGTTTGCTACAGGGACCGGTATCGCTCCTTTTAGGAGCATGATCCGACAGTATGCATATGAAGGTAAATGGAAATTTTACGTCTTTCACGGCGTAAGTTATGCCGATGAGTTATCCGACTGTTGTTATGAGATGTTGGAAGCCAAGCAGGTAATATATGTACCTTCAGTAAGCCGACCCGACGATGAACGGAACGGTTCCTGGAAGGGTGCGACCGGACGTTTGCCTGAGCAGGCAGAGTCAGCCATAAAACAATTTAGTCTGACGCCAGAAAATTCACGCGTGTATGCTTGCGGGCAAGCCGGCATGATTACCGGAATAAAGTCTCTTCTGGAACCGATGAAATTTAAGATCAAAGAAGAAAAATATTAAACAAAAAAGGGCTTGAAACCAAGCCCTTTTATTTTTAGTAAAAGAAACAAAAAAACTCTAAGCCGCGGAAGAAAAAGTTGATTTCTGCGGATCAGTTTTATTTAATAGCCATTGAAACGGCTGATACTACGCGCTTATCAAATATAGAAGGAATTATGTTCTTTTGAGTAGGATTTTTTATCAACGAAGCTAAATTCGCGGCAGCGCGAAGTTTCATTGCAAACGTTATGCGGCGAACGTTATTATTAAGCGCACCGCGAAAAAGGCCCGGAAATATAAGGGCGTTATTGATCTGATTTTCAAAATCGGAACGGCCGGTTGCAACAATAAAGGCACCGGTTTTTTTTGCGTCGCGCGGCATTATTTCCGGGATCGGATTTCCGAGAGCAAAAACAATCGGTTTTGCCGCCATGTTTTTTATATGATGTGATTTTATGATTCCGGCAGTCGCAACGCCTATCAATACGTCTGCGTTGAGAGCAGCTTCATTTAAGCCGCCCTTTATATTTTTTCGGTTTGTTATTTGCGCAAGTTCTTTTTTGTGAGAGTTCAATTTTTTTCTTGATTTATCAATAATGCCTGCGCTGTCTAATATAATAAGGTCTTGCATTCCCGCGGCGTGAAGTAACTTTGTTATGCCCGTTCCCGCAGCACCCGCGCCTATAATTACAATACGACTTTTAAGCGGAGATTTTTTTGCAACTTTTAGCGCATTTTTTAATGCGGCAAGAGTTGTGACAGCGATCCCGTGCTGGTCGTCGTGGACTACCGGAATATCAAGCGTTCTTTGCAGAATCTTTTCTATTTCAAAACATTGAGGCGCGGCAATATCTTCAAGGTTAATTCCGCCAAATGTCGGGGCGATCGCTTGCACTGTTTTTATTATTTCTAAAGGATTTTGTGTTGAAAGCACTATAGGGAAAGCATCTATACCGGCAAGCGCTTTGAACAGTAAAGCTTTTCCTTCCATTACCGGCAACGCGGCTTCGGGGCCGATATTGCCAAGACCAAGCACTGCCGAGCCGTCGCTTATGATTGCTACAGAATTGCTCTTAATAGTTAATTCCGCGGTTTTATTTTTGTGTTTTGCAAGATACGAAGAAACAGCCCCAACGCCCGGAGTATAATAAATCCCTAAAGATTTACGGGTTAATTTAATTTTGCTTACAATAGAAATTTTCCCATGCAATTTTTTATGGGCAGCAATCGCTCGTATATCATTTATTTTTTCCGATCGCATACCGGGTAGTAGAACCAAGCAGTAGAACAAGTTCACTACCTGGCTTCGATTCGACTTTTTAACTTGGTAATTAATGAACTTCTCTTTTATAATGGTTTTACTTTTTAATAAAATTTTGACCAGGTATATTTGTTCGCCGTAGGCGAACGGTCGAATTTTCACTACCCGGCATAGTAGAATCATTATACGTATTTTTTAACGCGGCACCAACAACTATTGACAAGATTTATAATTGTGATATAATAGATAATGCGTAACAGCTATAGAGATCCGCATGGGCGAGCTATAGCCATCGTAAGGGTTGACGCACTTGAAATCGGGAGGGCATCCATTATAAATCTAAAGGCTCTGGCCCTCCCACCTCTTTTGCACATTGGAGTCCAGCCTCGACTTGTTGTCGGGGCTGGACGCGTTTTGGGTTTAATATCTGGCTTTTTATTTTGTGACACGCTAATCTTATTGTATGCCAGGTAGTGAAACCCAGTACTAAAGCAAAGCTTAGTACCGGACTTCGCTCGCTACGCTCGCTTGATTCGAAAAGTCGAATCGAAGCCAGGTAGTGAACTTGTTCTACTGCTTGGTTCTACTACCTGGTATGGAAAACGAAACCAGAGGGCACAAACCCGAAGAATCTTTAGCTGAAAGATATAAAGTAACTTTTCCCGAAAACCTTACAGATAAAGATATCGAATTGATAATTTTGCAGTGTGAGCATCAACATGCCACAAGCCCAGAACAAATTACGGGCATGGCAGAAGCCTATAAAGAGGCAAAGGATCTGGCTCATGATTTGGAACGTTTAAATAAATTAACAGCCGAAGAGGTTGAAGAATTGATTCATAAATGGGCCGTATTAATCGAACCAGAAAAGAATAAAAACGGATTCCGTACTGTGCCCGTTCGTTTTGCCAACGGCAAGACCGCACTTGACCCCGAGCTTGTTGAGCGCGCCATGGAGAATTTTTTCCCGGCTTACGCCGAAGGATTAATGGAGGCTGTGGAATATTATAAAGAATTTGAGCAGATACATCCTTGGCTGGACGGCAACGGCAGAGAAGGGGATTTGTTATGGAAAATCGATGTTATTCGTAAGACTGGCGTATGGCCGGATGAATTACCGCCGGATGTTTTTGAGGAGAATGGTTCGACGGGCTCACCACAAGAAAAAAAAGAATAAATTTGGGCCTATAGCCCCGACGTAAAGTCGGGGTCCTGACCGAAGCGTCGGGATAAAGTGGGCTTTGTGCGAGACTGGTAGCGCAAAGCGGGAATCAAAAAGATTCCCGAGCATACACTCCGACACTATTTTTTGCTGGAGGCTATGCCGACGTTATAATATGTCGGAGCGTATGTACGCAGCATTCGTCCCGCTGGATTTCCGGGCCTGTAGTAAAGTGGTATTACGCGGCATTCGCATTGCCGAGGCAGGGGTTCGATTCCCCTCAGGTCCACAAGTTTATGTGCGGGGTTGCCGAGGCAGAGGGTTCTTCTCGTCATTGTTAGCGAGTATAACGAGCCCTACAATGACGTAATCCCTGTGGGAGATTCCCCTCAGGTCCACAAAAACAGCACAGCGCATTTTTGGACTTGACGCATAAAAGTAAATATGTTATATTTATTTAAGAATCTGGTTAAAATAGCCAGAGTGCACTAAAGGAGATCGTAATGTTCGAAGCCATGAGAATACTATGGGGATTTGCGGCCGTGGTCGCAATTTTTGCAGCGGTGCAGGTAGACAGCCTAGAAAAGATTTTGGTTCTTGTCGGGCTCGGCATTGTTTTTTGCACTGCTTTCTATATCAGCGGCCGTTGCCGCCCTCGGCAGTAAAGAACGGATCTAATCAGCGGATTTGCCAGTTGTTCCAAACAACTGGCTTTCTTTTTTCAGTAAAAAGACTCGTTGTTACGAGTCTTTACCCCGCTAGAAAATTGGGCTAGCGGCGAAAAATTTTCAGCTCTAAAGATATATTTTTTTAAAATATCGCCCGGAAAGCCGAACGACTTTCCGGGCTAAGTTTTTGGCCTTAATTTTCTAGCTGGGTTTATTTTTATATGCTTTATATCGTTCGTACCACCTTTTGCTGTACATAAATACCAGTGAGGCGGTTAGTATCGCAAAGAGCAATCCTCCGCCTCCGTGCAGTTCATCGCCGGCAGCATAAGATATTTTTGCCATTATTAGCAGTAAGACAGTCCATATACCAAAAATTATTACAAGAGGTTTTTCGGGCCATTTTTGCTCACCCAAAGGAAAGTTTGACACCTGAGACACTCCAATATAAAAAGTTCTAAGGAAGCTTGTTTGTAATTTAAAGTCTTAAGTATCCAGAGTCAACCCTCACACCATTTTTGCGGCAGAAATATTTACAGATACCAATATTTAACCTCTATTTAAAATACAAAAGTTTTGGTGCGTTATAACGTTCCAAAACCAACAGCGTATTTCGCAAAAAGTGGTCTGAGGGCCAACTCCACAGGCATAATAAGTAAGCCGGGTAGTGAAAATTCGATCATTCTGCAAGGCGGAATAAAATTATTTTGACAAGCAATCCAAACAAGCAATGTTATTTATAAAATAGAAATTCGTTAAATATTCACTAAAAGTCGAATTTCTACTACCTGGTAAGAAATAGATTATTAAGTCGTCATATATGGTAAACAACAAAAATAAAATGAATCCCGTTAGAAGTCCTCGGCATGAAAATTTGAGCTTAAATTTTCATGCGCATAATAACGGGATAATAAACCGAAGTCTGAAAAAGCTTAAATCGAGAGGCAATAATGAGCTGAAACAGACTTCTAACGGGATGAATAATTCCGCCACGGAATTTTTAAAGTCTTATGACGCCTTGGCCGATGCATTGTTTAGACATTGTTATTTTCGGGTATACGAAAGGGAACGAGCTAAAGAATTGGTGCAGGAAACGTTTATGCGCACTTGGGAATATATAGCAAAGGGCAACGAAGTTAAGAACATAAGAGCCTTTCTTTATCGTGTAGCCAATAATCTTGTTATCGATGAATCGCGCAAGACAAAGCCTGTGTCTCTTGATGTTTTGCGCGAGAGCGGTTTTGATATAGCCACTCCGAGTCCGGCAGAAGCAATAGCAACCGGTATTGATGCAGAAAAAGTTTTGGCAAAAATTGCTAAGTTGGACGCGCCGTACAAAGAAGTTTTGATAATGCGATATGTAGACGGATTCGGTCCAAAAGAGATAGCCAATATAACCGGAGAATCTGAAAATGTAATTTCAGTGCGTCTTCATAGGGCAACCAAACATATAACAACGTTAATACACAATGAACAACAAGCTTAAACAATTTATCAGCGGAGCTGACAAGCTCAGCTTAACCAAAGAAGAAAAGAGCTCGATGCGCTCTGCTTTGGTTAATTATATAAGACTGAATTCTGCCACCAATCAGGTCTTTTATCGGCACGGCATTTCCACGCAGCCTTGGTTTTTAACATTTTTTAATTCACGTCTGGCTCCTGTAGCTTTAAGTTTTTTAGTACTTTTAAGTATGGGCGGAGGGGTATCTTTTGCGGCAGAGAAATCTTTGCCGGGCAATGTTCTATATCCTCTAAAGGTTTATGTTCTAGAAGAGGGACGCGCCATGTTGGCGTTAACGCCTGAAGAAAAAGCAGTTTGGGCAAGCGAGAGGATGTCTTTGAGGCTTCGCGAGGCAGCAATATTGGCCAGCCGCGGAGAATTAGATAGTGAGGTTGCAGTTGAAATAGAAAATAACTTTGAACTTCAGGCAGAAAATTTTGCTGAACACACGAATCAACTTGAAGATGATGGATATATTGAAGAGGCCGCAGAGCTCAATTCTAATCTTGAAGCAACCTTATCCGTGCACGCAAACATATTGAAAAGTTTTGCTCGAGGGTCAAATAACCAGAACAGCAATGAAGCTATGGATAATTTAGCTTTGAATATAGACGCACAGAAAGACAATAAAACTTTCGCGCGATTGCATATGGAAGAACGGATTTCTAATTCTTCTCAAAATATAGCCAGACAAGCAGCAGAGCGACGTCTCAAGGAAGCAGAAAATAAGATCATAAGACTAAAAGCTGATTTTGAAGAATTAAAACCCTTGTTAAATGCTGAAATAATAAGTAAAATTGAGTTTAAATTGACTTTGGCTGAGAAGATCTTAGCCGAAGGTAAAGTTAAGCTTGAAAGCGACCTTTACGGCGAAGCTTTTATTCTGTTCGGACAGGTACACAGGATCGCACAAGAAACAAAATTATTTATGGATGCTAATAAGGAATTCGAAATAGATATTTTGTTGGACGCTGAGATAGACGAGGATACAGAAGATGAAAATGGAACAGAAATTGAAGACATAGAGGACGACAATTCTATAGGCGACGAAGAAAATAATACGTCCAAACAAGAAGAGGAAGACTCTGAAAAGAACGAACAAACCGAAAAAGAGGGAACGAGATTTAATATAAATTTTGATCTCAGGAACAGTTTGGGTTTATAAAACCAGAAAGTTGCACAAAACCGCTCCAATAAAAGAGCGGTTTTGTGTTGCCTTTTTGCGAAATATCGCTAGGATAAAGATGTTAGTTAAATCCTTCGACTTCGCTCAGGATGCACGTGGTTGCAACCGCTCGCGGAGCTCGCAGGCAACCACGGCATGAAAGCTATTATTTTAGCCGGCGGCAAGGGCACAAGATTGTATCCGGTTACTCTTGAGACACCAAAGCCCCTGCTTACGGTCAATAAAAAACCAATACTTAATTATTTGGTAGAACTGTTTTTTAAACATGGTGTAGAGGATATAGGAATTACTATAAATGTAGATAATACAGATGATTTTGATTGGTGGTATAAGCGTTGGTGGGAAGGGGCGCCGATAAGGTTTTTTGAAGAGACCGCACCGCTGGGAACATTTGGGACGTTGGCGTTGGTGGCGCACTGGACAAAAGGAGACGATTTTTTTGTAAGTAACGGGGACGAGCTAAAAGACGTTAATCTCTCGGCGCTACAGACTTATCACAAAAGTCATGAGGCTCCGGCTACGGTTGCGTTGGTTTCGGTTCCCAACCCAAAAGATTACGGTGTTGCAAAAATCGATGGACATCTTATTACGGAATTTTTAGAGAAACCAGAAAATCCGCCAAGTTCTTTTATAAGTGCGGGACTTTATTGTTTATCGCCCGAAATATTTGAATACTACACCGGCGCAAATAACGGCTTTGCAATGTTAGAAAAAGACCTCTTTCCGCACTTGGCCAAAGACGGCAAACTGCACGGTTTTACTTTTGAAGGCAAATGGCAGGATTGCGGTACTTTTGAAAGATGGCAGAAGGCGATTGAAGAATGGAAGGACGTATAATCTATATTTCGCAATTACCTGCGGGGATGATTGTTGATATGCCGCAAAACCGGTTGCCTCTCGGTGAACTCCCCAGCCCCAATTTTGCGAAATTAGAGCTGGGTCAAACAACACCTTCGGCAACCTATGTGCGGCATCAACTTCCATCTCCTCGTATATTGCTCAATATATGATTATGCTTTCAATAAGAAAAATAGTATGGAGACGGGCCAATTTACGTCTCCTCAGATATCACTCAAAGCGCATTACGCATCTTTAGGAAAAAAACGCGACGAGATTTAATTTTCGTCTTCTCGTGTGTTACGCAAAACAGACCACACTTTTTAAAAGAGAAAAGGAATATGAATAAATATGTAGGCAGGCGCGGCGAAGAGATCGCCGCGGATTTTTTAAGAGAAAAAGGATATAAAATTATTGAGATGAACTGGAAGCCCGCCAGTATTCCGGGCGCAGGAGAGTTAGACATCGTGGCCAAGAGGGGAGAGGATTTTATTTTTGTTGAAGTTAAAGCAATGTCCGCCAACGACACGTTTTATCCTGAAGACCATTTTAATTCTGTCAAAGCCCGCAAAACTTTAAGGGCTGCGCGTTTATGGTTAAGCGAAAATAAATTTTTAGATAAACCATGGCAGATAGATCTTATAACTGTTGATTTTGATAGCGGCGGCTCAAGCAATATAAAACATTACGAACAAGCAGTTTTAGGATAGTCCCGTCTTAATTTTTCTAAATTAGGGACGGGTTAGTCTTGCTTTTAGCGCATATATTATTTAAAGTTAAAAGCAGCACCTTTAAAAAGGAGAGAGATTATGGAATGGAACTGGGTTTTGACGATATCCCTGCTTGTTGTGGTCACGTGTTTAATCTTATTTTGTCTAAAAAAATTGTTTAGAAAATCTCTTACCGTTCAAACTACCACAAGTCGTTATGCCCGCGAGTCACAGCGTAGAGTACGGGAAAGCACAGAAGATGATTCTCGAGATATCGGCGATTTGATGAAAATGTCACAAGAATTATATGAGTTGAGGCCTGACAGAGTTCTACTTAAAAAAATTTATGAAATGACAATAGCAGGTAAACTTGAATGGCACGTAGGAAGACAGCCTGTATTTTTCTCGCATGTTGAAAATAGGCATGGCAGGGTTCAGTTGGAGTTAAGGAAATATGAAGACCCCAACGAAGAAATTAGAGGCCGTGATATGCTGGCGCTTACTGTTGAAGTTGTTGGTACGCCTTCAATTAGGATAGAGGGTCACTATAAGCGTTATACTCGCGATGAAGAAAAAGACGCGCTAGACTCTACCCTAATGGATCTATATATCCATCTTTCAGTTCATTATCCGCTTAATCCTTATATCTCATATGGGCGCTCGAATTTTCGTTATGGAGCCGAAGAGATTACTCTTGAAAAAGCAACAGATATAATCTCTTCTGTTTAACCCTGCCTATGCGGGGTTTTTATTTTGGTCGGACTATTGCTAACGACGCATATAAATGTAAAAGTAAATGCGTAGTTTAGCTTTTTGAAAAAGGAGATTTTGGTGACCGAAGCTATTGCTGCAGAGATTCTTTTGCCGAATGAACATTTAGCCGCAGATTGTTGGAATCCGCACTATCACCATGAATCTTATCGGGATGATTTGGCCAAAATTTTTGAGGATTGGTATCGTAAGCAATACGGCAAAAACGACAATGAACATTTGTCGTATAAAGCCGGACCGCTTTGTATTTTTGGTGGCGTCAGTTTTAATAAAGCTTATTTGGATGGCGTTCAAGCTTCCGGCACATATGCTGTTTGCCCAAACTGCAAAGAAATTATTATGTGCGGCTATCACGACGAATACGGTCTTGGTCCAAAGAAACGCAAGCATTGTTTGATAGAATTAAGCCTTAATTGTTACTTTCAGCCGATCGAAATCAGCGGGCATCTGTTAAAGCTGGGAGAAATCAATCCCGAAAGAGATCCATATGTTGCATTAGTTGAAGTTGCCGCTTTGGCAAAAAGTGGTATACCCTTTAATATTTTTGAAGATGTTGTGTTTATTCTCGTTGCCGAAAAACTCATTGCAACCCCAGATTACCTTTATGGCGAAATACCATTTACGCGAGAAACAAAAAATAGCTTGCTTTGGCTCTCTCATCGTTGGATTAGTACAGATAGCGCAGAAGGAAGGAGGAACGTTAAAGTAAGCGATGAAGGCAAAGTCATGCTCCGCGCTCGTAGCATCGTTCCGTTTCCGGGCGCTAAAAGACGCGTTAGAGAATTATTGAGAATGTCTGACAATAAACGTTACGCGCTTGTTTTAAGGTCGCGCGCCGATCTTTTAGAAATGGTATAAAAATCAAACCGTCCAGTCCTAATTAAACAAAACTAGAGCCGGACGGTTTTTTATTTTTCTTGACATGCATAGCGGTAGTGTGTATTATACTGATGAGTTTTGGAAGAATGATTTCAACGGTCCGTTTGAACGGGCCATTTTTATTAGCTAAATATTAAAAATTAAAAATTAAATATCAAAATAAATGTATCGCGCCGTGCGCGATTATGATTTCGCCGATCTGCTCCGCTTTGCGGGTCAAGGCGGGGAGGCGAATACGAAAATTTTGATTTTTGCATTTTGATTTTTGAATTAATACCGTGTTTGATCTAAAAAATTTCGCTTCCGCTATACAACAAATAGTAGAAGAAAAGGGCATACCTGAAGAAAAAGTCGTCGAAACTATTGAGTTGGCTTTGGCCGCCGCATACAAGCGCGATTATGCAAGCAAAGGCGAGAATATCAAAGTTAATTTTGATCACAAAAATGGAAGCATGAAAGTATTTAAGGCTTTGCTTGTTGTAGACGAAAGCATGCTTAAGCCGGAAGAAGACGCGGTTGTTGAAAGTGAAGCGGTGACAGAGGCAGAAGCTGTTCCGCCCGTTGAAGAAAAACCTAAAAAGAAAGGCAAAAAAATAAAAAAAGAAGACGCCGCAGCCGAACCCTTCGACACGGCTCAGGGTTCTGTGCAAAGCACAGAAGAAGATATGCGCATACGTTTCAACGAAGCGCGGCACATCATGGTTAAAGATGCAAAAAAAATAAAAAAGACGATTAAGGTGGGCGAAGAGTTTTTAATACCCCTTGAAGTTCACGAAAATTTCGGCCGCATCGCCGCCCAAACCGCAAAGCAGGTAATAATCCAGCGCATTCGCGAGGCAGAAAGAGAAGCGGTTTTTGGCGAATTTAAAAATAAAGAAGGCGAACTTATATCCGGAATAGTCCAACGAGTTGAAGGCCGAACAGTTTACGTTGATATAGGAAAAACATTAGGCGTGTTGTTCCCACCGGAACAGATACCCGGAGAATATTACAGAATAGGTTCCCGCGTGAGATTTTTTGTGGTTGAGGTCAATTCAGGACCCAAAGGCCCGCAAGTTATTCTTTCGCGTTCGCATCCAAAAATGATATCTAAACTTTTTGAACTCGAAGTTCCTGAGGTTGCAACAGGTGCTGTTGTATTAAAATCGGTTGCTCGAGAAGCCGGCTCACGTACAAAAATAGCAGTAACTTCAACACAGGAAGGAATTGACCCGATTGGCTCATGCGTCGGCCACCGCGGCACACGTATAGCCACTGTAATAGGGGAGATAGGCGGAGAAAAAATAGATGTTATTGAGTGGTCAGAAGACGTGCAGAAATATATTACAAATTCTTTGTCGCCGGCTAAAGTTGTTTCGGTGGATCTTGGTCAAAAAAATACAGCGGTTGCAACTGTTCCGGATGACCAGTTGTCTTTGGCTATAGGTAAAGAAGGTCAGAATGTCCGTTTGGCCGCAAAGCTTACCGGATGGAAAATAGATATTCGCGGGGAAAATCTGGAGGCGCCGGCTGTGGAAGGAGAAGAAGAAAGCAGTAAAACCGAAGAAACGGCTGAAGAAGCAGGTGAAGACGCGGTCACAGAAGAACAAGCTATAGAAGAGCCAGGCGCTGAGGAAGCAACAAAATCTTAAAATAATTAATTAAAAATTTTTATAAAAAATACGAGTCCCGTTAGAAGTCTTCGGCATAAAATTTAACAATTTTTATGCGCCGAGTAACGGGACAATAAACAAAAGTCTATACAAGCTCAAAAATTATTTCTAATTTAGAGTTAATACAGACTTCTAACGGGATGAGCATAACTTTTATTTTATTTTCTGCTTTTATAATTCTTGCTTGGGCAGCGTTACTTATTAAGTGGGTTTTAAACCAGCCGCGGGGAAACGACAAGATGAACGAAATTTCAGCCGCTATTAGCCAAGGCTCAAACGCTTTTTTGATACGCCAATATAAAACTATAGCTGTTGTTGCCGTACCCGTTACGCTTATTTTGGCTGTGGCATTTGGTATATATGTAGCTTTGGGTTTTGTGATAGGCGCTGTAGTTTCGGCTGTAGCCGGCGTGGTTGGCATGCTTATTTCGGTTCGGGCAAATGTTCGTGTTGCCAAAGCAGCTGAATCAGGCCTGGCTCATGCAATGCGCGTTGCTTTCCGCGGAGGAGCTGTTACCGGATTTTTTGTTGTAGGTTTGGGTCTGCTTGCGGTCACCTCGTTTTGGGTGGTGGTCAGAATATCTGACCCAAATGATATTTTTCCGTTAGTTGCTTTGGGATTTGGCGCCTCATTAATTTCTGTTTTTGCGCGACTAGGTGGCGGTATCTATACCAAGGGAGCTGATGTGGGCGCTGATTTGGTGGGAAAAATAGAGGCAGGAATTCCTGAAGATGATCCACGCAACCCGGCAGTTATTGCAGATAATGTAGGTGACAACGTGGGTGATTGCGCAGGTATGGCCGCGGATCTTTTTGAAACCTATGTAGTAACTATTGTTGCCGCGTTTATTTTAGCGAATTCTTTTTTTAGCGGAGATGTTAATGCGTTCTTTTTCATACTTGGCTTGGCTGCGGTTGCGGCTTTAGCTACTCCGATCGGAATGTTGCTGCAAGGTACGGTTAAGGAGGCAAAGGGAATAATGAATGCCTTATACCGTTCGCTTGGTATAACCGCCTTGTTATCCGCCACAGGTTTTTATTTTGTGGTAAATAGTTTAACTATTGATGGAGGCCCTTCACCGATGGCTCTGTGGGTAGCGGCTTTGGTCGGCTTGGCAGTGACCGGTGCTATGGTTTTGGTTACGGATTATTACACTTCTAAAAAATTCCGTCCTGTTCAAAGTATAGCTAAGGCGTCTGAAACGGGACACGCAACAAATATTATTAGCGGGCTAGCCATAGGCATGGAGTCTACGGCCGCGCCAATAATTGTGGTTGTGGCAGGAATGCTGATCGCGTATTCTGTGACAGGAAGTATTTTTGGCATAGCTGTTGCCGCGGTTGCAATGTTGTCTTTGGCGGGAATTGTTGTAGCTATAGATGCTTTCGGGCCAATTACCGATAACGCCGGAGGAATTGCCGAGATGGCCGAGCTTCCTTCTTCTGTACGTGAAGTAACGGATGCGTTGGATGCCGTCGGGAATACAACAAAAGCAGTAACAAAAGGTTATGCTATTGCTTCAGCGGCCTTGGCCGCACTTGTTTTGTTTGCGGGTTTTCGGGAAGAGATAAATGCTTTATCGGGCAACACGATAGTTTTTGAAATAACTAACGTAAAAGTAATTGCGGGGTTATTCCTCGGCGCCATGGTTCCGTATCTTTTTGCTGCCCTAGCCATGCGTTCTGTCGGGAAAGCAGCGGGCGCTGTTGTTGAAGAAGTTCGCAGGCAGTTCAAAGAAAAGCCGGGAATTATGGAAGGTACAGATAAACCCGATTACGCCCGCGCAGTTGATATAGTTACAAAGGCCGCTTTGCGCGAAATGATACTTCCTACACTTTTGCCGGTCGGCGTTCCTATATTAATAGCTTATATATTAGGCATTGAAGCTTTGGGTGGAGCATTGATGGGTGTTATAGCAACAGGAGTTTTTGTCGCGCTTTCGATGACCGCAGGGGGCGCTGCTTGGGATAACGCCAAAAAATATATTGAAGAAGGCAATTATGGCGGCAAGGGTTCCCTAGCCCACAAAGCAGCGGTGACAGGCGACACGGTAGGGGATCCGTATAAAGATACTGCCGGTCCGGCCATTAATCCTGTTATTAAAGTAATGAACATTATTGCCGTATTACTGGTTCGTTTAGTAGTA
>Ga0209541_10011972_pt1 | contig 13484 bp, 21 predicted proteins | sample RifCSPlowO2_01_FD_184027 | JGI IMG/M metagenome (GOLD analysis project Ga0209541, IMG submission 184027) | Groundwater microbial communities from Rifle, Colorado - Rifle CSP2_plank lowO2_0.1 (SPAdes) (version 2) | ecosystem: Environmental > Aquatic > Deep subsurface > Groundwater | place...
ATTTTCATTTAAAGTGAATATTTATTCAATAATAATGAATAACTGCTATATAAATATTTCTATATTTTAATATATTTATCGCAGAAATTTTTGAAAATTTTAACAAAAATCGTAAGATCTAGATTTTATAGAAATTTAAAAAAGACTATTTTAATAAGAATATTAGAATTATAAACCAAATGCATCTGTAACGTTTTTAATCTTTTTTAACTCTTCAACTAATTTTAAACCATTATCTGTAATTCTATAGAACTTTTTTTCTCCTTCGATAACCTCTTCAATTAATTGCTTTGCTAAAAGTTCATCTATATAAATCTTTAATCTATCATGACTAAGGTTTCCACCATAAAGAACATGTGTTGGCTTGACCTTTCCGCCTTTCCTTTGCATCAAGAAAAGGATGTCTCCAATTATTTCTATTTTTGATCTTCTTTTTGCTGCCATTTTGTTTCAATTCTTAGAACTATTACTGCAAATAATAAAAATGAGATTAGTTGGATACCATATGCTAAGGCTATCATTATAACTGTTGGTCCAAATAAAAATAATACTACATGACTCAATAAAAACAAGAAAAATGCTATAATTACTAATAGTTTATTTAATTCTTTTTTCTCTCTGTAAGTTGTAATTTGATAGTATAAAATGAATAATATTAAACCAATTGCAACTGCATTAAAAAATCTAAAAGAATTATAAGCTGGGTACATTAATGCTAAAATTAAAAAACCAATTAAGGTTAAATGCGGTCTTTCTTTTATTTCACTATAAATTAAGATAAATAAAGTGTAGGCTGTTAATGTAAAGAGGATGTAAATTCCATAGATTGAATGATAGAGTGGAACAATATTCTTGATTAACTCTGGAACTGCTTCTGGAAAAAAATATTGGGTTGTTTTATGGATAATAAAAGCAGTTATTAAGATCACATAACCTATGACCTGAAATAAAAATGATAATCCAAAAAATGCGTATTTCTTTTCATTTGTTAATTTATACGCTTTATAACCGTAATAAGCAATTACAGCTGCAACTATAATACTGATAAGATTCAGGAAATAGTAAATATTATGCATTACGAATACCATTGTGTAGTAAGTAATCTTGAATTATGGTTTATAAAGATTATGGATTTTTTTTACCTACCTAATTTCCTAATAAACCCTTCATAAGTGATTTATAAAGGATTTGTTAATTAATTACTATCGAATACCATGGAGGTGAGAAAAAAGGTGAACAATAATAACTAAACAAAGGCTGCGTGGGGGTTATGGCTTTGAACTGTAACCCCTCTTTTTTCATTCAAGACTAAAAGTTGTGGACAACCTCCTTTGAAAATATGCTATTGAACTTGAAGGGGATCCGCAACTCTAATTCTCTAAAATTTTTAAAACTAAAATCCAATTGAAGACCCACAACAACAAGAATTCCTTGAATTTAGATTACTTATTTTGAAACTTGAACATTCCAAAAGAAATATCTTAAGTATGCAATTAGTATATATAACGTCAAAATCATTAAAAGAACTTATTGGTAAAAGATTAGTTTTTTGCAAAAATCCTGAAGATAAACTCTATGAACTAACCAAAAAAGGAAAAGAAATTCTCAAAGAGCTAAAATAATCAAACCTCTCGTGCAAACTCAATCAACAATGGCTTAAGCTCTTTAACATAAGAATCAAAATTTCTTTATTGAAAGATGTTATTACAAGATGTCTGACTTCATTATATTGAAAGTCTAAGATATTGAGTTTATCTTTAGTTATGACAAGGTTATCATTGTATTTCTCGTAATTGTTTATTGAAAACAATAACTTTTCCTTTGTTTCATTCAAAAGGTCTTGGGGCTTTATCTTGAACTTGTTGTAAATGAAAAGAAGATCAATAGCATCTCTTGATTTGATTGCTTTTCTCGTTAGCAAAGAACGAACTTTCTCGGCTACAATTTCTTTTATATCATAAACTTCTATTTTAAGAGATTTATAAAAACCAAGAAATTCATTAAAGTAGATTTGGTCTTCTTTTGTAAACTGATTTAACTTAATTAAAGGAATAAGCTCTTTTGTTTGAGGAGTAAACATAATCTTCTCTAAAAAGTTAATTTGAATTTTAATAAATGAAGATTTTCCGGTGAGAACAGAAGTATAATAGACTCTGAAAGTTACAAGTTTATTGTTGCTTCCCAACTCAACATAATCTTTATCAGTTTTATCGAACTTAAAATCAAAGCCAATTTTTTCAAGTTGCTTGCCGAAAGCATCAATCTTCTCCTTACAAATTTTCTTAATACCCTTAGTTGATTTTCCTTCCCATAATTTCTGATCAATAAAAGTAAAGTCCAAATCTTCAGAAAATCTGAAATAATCAAGATATGCTTTGGCAAGGCAAGTTCCCCCTTTGAAGACGTAGCCCTCAAGATTCAAATTTAAAAGTAAAAAATTAAGGTAAAAATCTTTTTCAATTAATTCAGTGGCAGTTATATTTGTTTTATCTTTTATTGCAGTTAAAAAAGTCTTTAGTTTTTCTTTGTCAATTTCCATTATATTAGTTCCTTTATTTTATTTTTTACTATTTGATTATATTTATTTGATTCCCTAAGAAAAAGAGATTTATTAAAATTATATTCTTTTAAGTTTACATTCTTCTTTAGATATATCATATCCAACAAAGTTTTTTCTAAATTACTATAATAAAAAGATATTTTGTTTTCAGTTTTTATTTCTTTTAAATCAAAAAACAAAGAAGATTTTAATTTAACAAAAAAGAAACTTGAACCTGCAATTTTCATCGGTTTTGTTCTATTAAATTTATCATTGATTACAATGTTTACAGGAAAGACCTCGTGAGTTAGGTTAAGGAATTTAATAGCTGTGTTTAACCCAAAATACCACTTAACCTTCTTTTTCTCCAAACCAAGAGACAAAAGTTCATAAGGAGAATATTTCAAAGTCTTAAATTTTTTTTCTTCATAGCTTTTCAAATAGTAGATCCCTCTAAAAATAGTTACAAGATATCCTCCGTTCAATAATAACTTTCTTAACTTAAATTTATTAAATTTATATTTATTAGCCAAGATATCTAAATCTACTCTTGTCAGGATTTTACCCTTTGCTTCTCTTAAAATCAGGCCTATTTTATTCATATTACAATTCCAATATTTATTGGAAATATAATACATATATAAATCTTACTATTTTGTAAAAATTGGGTTTAACTTATTTATTTTTCTGATAAATTTTAAATATTTACACTTTAAAATCCAATTGAAGACCCACAACCACAAGAATTCCTTGAATTTAGATTACTTATTTTGAAACTTGAACATTCCAAATTATCTATAAAATCTATTTCTAAACCTTTTAAGTAGGCCTGAGAATCTGGATCAATAACAACTTTAACATTATCTTGCATTATTAAAATGAGACAGATAAACCCAACTCAGACAGTGTATCAGCATCCATTCAAGAAAACCTTAATTCATGCAGGAAAAAGATCAAGATACCGAAGTATTTAGTCATTTGGCACTCTAGGGGCCATGATAAAACTTAATTCCAATTTATCCTTGACTAAATAATTTACTCTTATAGGATAATCTTTACCAAATTCTAGTGTTACATTCTCAGAGATTTTTGAACCTTTAAGGAATTTTTTTAGATATTCTATTCCGTATCTTGATTTTACACTATCGCCTTTCAAATTTATTAAAACACTTTCACTTTTTGGGATTTCTACTTTTGCTGAGTTTATACTTGATTCTGCTTCCAAGATTAGCTTATCATTATGGGCAATTAAAGCAACTGCATCTGATACAACTGAGATATCATCTATTGCATCATTTAAATTAACAGAAGGCATATCAATTTTTAATGGAAAATTTAAGTCTGGGATTTTCTTTTCTTCTTCATCCAGTTCTAATAAACTTATATTAAAAGTTCTTGTTGTTTCGCCTTTTAATTGGATTTTTAAACAGTTTTTATTTTTATCTAATTCAATTTTTATTGTATCTGAAGATTTTGCTCTATTCAATACTGATTTTAAACTTTCTAAAGATATGGCTAATTCCAATCTATCCTGAACTTCATATTCTACAAATGCTGAGGATAAAATTTTAAAATTAACTAAGGAGATTTTAGCCGGGTCCATTGCTGTTAATTCTATCTTATCAGAGTCAAATTTGAATTTAACCTCGTTTACGATTTCTGAAATTATAGAAACTGGTTCTTTTAAGAATCTTGGTTCTGACAATAATAGGTTCATTTTACATATAGGTTTAAAACTCATTTATAACCTTTATTGTAATAATTTGTATATTTTAAGGACTATTCATTGGGGGTTTTCATTAAGAAAGTGTCTACTAATAAATAAATTCCGAAAAAAGCTAAAATCCCCTGGAATACTGCAATGTTCTCTATTGGTAAGGGAATTGTGATATTAAATTGAAAGACTAGAATTGGTAAAACCCCTATTGCAAGCATTATTAAACCAGCTATGATAGAAAGCAATTTTCCTCCACCGTGACTTATTGAAAATGAATCCAAGAATAATAAAATACCCCCTATAACCAAACAGATATTGATGAATAATTGAGAATTAGCCAAATTTGATAAGAATTCTGATGAAAAAACATTTCTAAAGATTAATTGATAAGATCCTATGAACAGGAATATTAAACCTAAAATAAAACTAACTGAGCTTCTAGTTTTTACCCATCCTTTGTTATCCATGGTAGTTGTTTGTAAAATAAGGTATTTAAATATTTTTATTTGTACGCGCGCCATCTATTCTTACATTTAGTACATTCAAAGAATCTTGTTTCAGCTTCATCACCAGCTCTTGTTTGTATTGTCCAGAAATATGCTTCTTTGTGTTTGCATTTCGGACATTCTTCATGTGTTTTAGGCAATGAATCAACGCGCTTTTCTATAACTACAATTTCTTTTTCTTTTGGAACTTTAACCTTTTCTTTAATAACTAAATCTTCAGAAACTTTTGATTTATAACTGCAATTAGAACAAGATAAAACTCCTTTTGCTCCTTGTTTTGGAATTAGAATAGATGAACATTTAGGACAGAATAACATTTTTTATACCTCCGACTATTTCTGTAAATATAATTTTAATGTATCCTAAAAATGGAATTTTAAATAGGCTTTTACCAATAATATTTTCTTTTGTGATTTCCTTTTCAAAATTTTGTATTACAGCCACATTGTCACCTTTGGTTGAAATTTTATCATTTATTGCAACTATCCTATGGATTATTGGGTTTACATGTTTATCTGAGTGGTATACCAAAATATTCCCTCTTTTTATGTCTTTTGCCCCTCTTAAAATCATAATATCCCCTTTATTAAAACCATTTTTAAATGGGTAATTTAAAAATTCTTCTTTTGTGATGTTTATAGAAAGATAAAAATCCTTATTTTTTTCCCACCAGGCTTCAAAGTTTTCATTATGCTCCATACTTTCTGAAACAACAGCTACAATTGGAAATTTTGTACCTAAAAGAAAACCTAGAGCAGGATAAAAAATGAATTTAACAATTATTACAGCTAGAATGATATTTGCAACCCAAGAGGCAAAAGAATCTTCATGCCAGATAAAGTGCCAGAATTTTTTTAAGAATGACATTGTTATATTAATTTCTTAAATTTCTCTTTAAGTTCCTCATTTTTCTTAATTAATCTTGCAACTGCTGCATGCAAGGCTTTTTTAGCGTCTTTTTTGTGTTCAACTATAAATGTAGGATGACCTATCATTGGATGTTCTAAATGATAAGCTGCTGCTATTAAATCTTTATCTTCCCATAATTCCTTTCTTAAAGCGTTACATAAAGTGTGGGTTTCACCCCTAATTTCCAGTTTTAACCTTGTTTTTGTGTCTTCAAGGATATTTACTTTTTTCATACCTTTAAAAGCTAAATAATATGATTTTTAAAGCTTTCTAGAGTCTTTATAATTTATGGAAATAATATTAAAACCTAGTAAAAATCAGCATATAACAATAAATGAAGAGTTAATTAACAGGCTTGTTGAATATGCGGAAATTTCTAATAAAGACGTTGTTTTAGAAATTGGGGGTGGAACTGGGAATTTAACTGAAAAATTAATTGAAAAAGCTAAAAATTTAACCGTTGTTGAGATTGATAAAGAGCTAGTTGAAATTTTGAAACAAAAATTTTCTAAGAAAGAAAATATTAAGATTGTAGAAGGGAATATACTAGATATAGAAATTCCTGGGTTTAATAAAAATGTGTCTAGTTTACCTTATAATATATGCGAGCCTTTATTGTGGAAATTAATCAGATTAAATTTTGATTTATTAGTATTTGTTATACCTAAAGGTTTTTATGAGATTCTAAATGCTAAAGAGAATGAAGAAAAATATAGCAAGGTTAGTTTAATGGTAAAATATTTTTTTGGTTTGGAGTTTAAAGAGGTTGTTAAAGCTGAAGATTTTTATCCCAAACCAAAAGTTGAATCTGTTGTGGTAGTTATGAAACCTAAAAAATTAGAGGAGAATAAGGTGAATTTTATAATTAAAGAATTGTTTTTGCAGTATGATAAAAAATTAAAAAATGCCTTGAGAGAGGCTTTTGTAAAGTATAATAAAAACACTAAAAAAGAAGCAAAAGAGATTATTGAAAAATTAAATTTGAATGAGAAGATACTAAGTGAGAAGGTATCACATCTTTCATTAGAGTCTTTTAAAGAGTTAATTAGAAAGCTAAAAAGTTTATAATCATTTTTTACGTTTCTTTTTATCATGAATTTTTACAACAAAAAAATATATTAATGCACCTAAAAATCCCAAAAGAACTATAACTAGAATCCATACTACCTTTTCTACATCTTTTTTGAATTTTCTTTTAGCGCAATCGATAATCATCCAAATCCAGAATGCAAAAAGGATTGCTCCTGCCAAAAAAGCAAATAGCATAAAAGAAAAAAATATTCCAGGCCCAATCATAAACTGATTTATCATTGTAAGAATTTATTTTTTAATAGGTTTAAGTTTAGTATAAATTGATTTATGTTATTCAGAACTTTCATTTCCTGTGGAAAACACGCGCAGGCCACGAACCGAGCGTGGATTCCGAGCCCCAAGGATCCCCGATGCAACCGAAGAAGACCCAGCCCGAATTGGCACCGAAACTCGGGACATAATCAGGCATTGGAGACCAAGAGTATACTCTTCCTTGCCTATTAGTAGATTTTACTAAACCTTGAGCAGTTGGGTCTTTCAACCAATCACTTAAGTCTATTCCTGGAATTCTATCTTCCATTAAAGTATCTTTGTCTAAAGGTTCTGTAACTCTTTTGATTTCGCCATTTTTTTGAACTACTGGATGCGTTATTGTTAGCCCTTTATCTTTTCTTTTAAATCTGACATTTAGCCATGTTGCTCTCCATAGATCTCTTTGTTCTGCCCAATCATTGTAAATTTTTGTTAAGTCATCTATTGAGACAGACTCTCCGTCTTCATATTTAACTTCTCTTTCTTTTTGCATTCCGTTTTGTAAATTGTTTAAAAACCTGCCAGCATACCAAGGGGAGAGAAAAAATAAGCCTGTAATTTTTTGTAAGTTATCATAAAGCTGTTCTGTTTGGTCAAATGTTAGGTATCCAATAAAACCTTGATTATTGTTTCTAACTTGCAGATTTAATTCTTTTGCGACCTTTAACACTTCTAATGAGAAAGATAGTCTTGAATCAGCAACTGCTAAATCAGGATGTTTGCCTTCGTAATTTTGTGGTGTACAAAATTCTCCTGGCAAAAGAATGTATCTTTGAGCTCTTATTCTTACTGGTTCTTCAGTATAGCTAATTAATCCTGGATCTGTTATTAGTTGCGCAGCTTTAGAATCTTCAACAATAATCTGTAAGTTTAATAGTTTCATAGGATTATTCTTAATTTTAGGGATTTGTAAAGTTTACGATATTATTACTATTATCTAACTCCAAATCCAGGTTTTATTTCTTTTTTAGTTTTATTAAATCGCTATAATATTAAACCAAAATCTTTATATATCTGGAATGTATACAAAGTAATACTATGAAAACAATAAGTTTAAAGTTGGAGAATTCATTTTTGAAGGAGATAGATAAAAACCTTATAAAAAATAGGTACGGTACAAGAACTGAGTTTATTAGGGAGGCTATTAGAGATAAACTCTCCACATTTGAGAAGGGTGAGCTAATAAAAAATCTCTCAAGATTACGTGGAACATCAAAACTTAAAACGACAGATGAACAGTTAAATAAGGTAAGGAAAAAACTTGCAAAGAAATTGTTTAATATTTGATTAATTCTTCAGGGGTCTTAATCTCTATAATATCCCACATTCTCTTAAAGTGCTTATCTCTTGTTATTAAAGTAGCTTTATTATTCTGTGCTATTAATGCATGTAAAGCATCAAATAAAGGGACTTTTCTTTTTAAGGAAAGATCTTTAGCTCTTCCTATCTGTTTTTTTAATGAATTTATATAAAGAATAATAAATTTATACTTTTTTAATATGGTTTTGATATAAAAATAAGAATAACCTAAATTTATCATCTCTTTTATAATCACGTTGCTAAAGATAATCTTGTTATTCTCTTTAATTATTTTAGCAATGAATTTTTCTGCAATCTCTCCTTTGGGAAAATTAAATTCATTTCTATTTTCAAGTAAGTCAAGCCATATGGATGTATCCAAATAATATTTTTTCATTCATTCAATCATATTTTAAAATATTTAAATTTTGTTTTACACTATTTAGTAACCGCTTAGTTTTTACAATATTTTTGAAAAAATTACAGAAAATTTATAAATCCAATGGAAAAGATGAAAAATTTACAGGCGATACATCCTTAAAGCAAAAGGTTTTATTGCCTAAAAAAATTTATTTCTTTTTTAGTTTTATTAAGTCGCCTATTGTTAAGCCTTCATTTTTGAAATCTATTTTTTTTTCTTTAATTTCTTCCGGTACACTTATTAAAGTAATTTTTAATAGATTTTCCAATTTTTTAATTAAATTAATCGAGGGATAAAACCTACCAGCTTCTAATTTAGGTATTATTGAAACTTTTTCATTTAACCTTTTTGCTAGTTCTTCCTGAGTCAAATTTAATTTTTCCCTTGATATTTTAATTTTTTTATGAAAATCTTCAACGAATATTGATATGGGTTCTTCTTTTCTTTTGAAAGCAGGTTTTTGTATCGTAGGTTTAAATTCTTCTGCTAATTTTATACCATGCTGTAAACAAGATTGACAAACAAGAAATTTTGTATTTTCGATTAATGCAGGGCTTAAAGCAGTACTTTTACCACATAACTCACATTCTGCCATATTTAATTAAAATAGCAAAAGGGTTTAAATATTTTGTTATTCTGTAGTATATCATGAAAGATTTAAGCATTATAATGCCTACATTAAATGAGGAAGAGAATGTGAAAGTGTTAATTAATATTCTTAACAGGTTGTATAAAGAAGCAGAGATTTTAGTTGTTGATTCTGGAAGCAAAGACAAGACTAAAGATGCTGCTTTAAAATTAAATGCAAAGGTTGTAGAAACTGGAAAGGGTTTATGCAGGGCAGTTTTAGAAGGTATTAAAAAAGCTAAAAATAATTTTATAGTTGTAATGGATGCTGATTTACAACATCCCCCTGAATTAGTTAAAGAAATCTATGAAAATTTAAAATATAATGATATAGTAATTGGAACAAGATTTAATAGGGAAGACTATGGGGATTTAAGTTTGGTGAGGTATTTTTTAAGTAGAATAGCAAATTTTACTGCTAGAAAATTTTTAAATATAAAAGTTAATGATCCGATGTCGGGATTTTTTGGAATTAAAAGAGATTTGGCTAAAAAAATAAATGAAGAAAAGTGCGTTAAGGAAGGTTATAAGGTTTTATTCGATATTTTAAAACAATTTAATAATATAAAAATTAAAGAGGTTAGATATAAATTTCAAATCAGAAAAATTGGGGAGAGTAAATTAAGTTTGAAACATGCAATATTTTTAATTAAAAGTTTTATAAAATAATTATAAACAGATTTCTGATTTTTCTTTATAATATGAACAAATTATATTTTTAATATCTTCTTTCTCTTTTAAACCTTCAAATTTTTTATTTTCTATTATTAAAGCAGGGTATTGAGTAATATTGAACTGAAATAATAATGTTTTAACCAAGGGCTCTTGTTCTGCTAATCTTGAATCGAATGAGAATATTAATAATTTATCCTGTAAAACTTTTTTATAATAATCCAAAATAAAACCTTGAGAGTCACATTCATCACAATCGGCAGTAAAAAAGAATAAAACGCGTACAAAATCTTCGTTGCAAGAAAGTTTTATTTTATCTGATAAAGTCCAGTATTTTATTTCTTCTAAAGCATATTGTCTTCTATTAAGGTCAAATTCTTCTATTTTATATAAAGCCCTATCTTTATAATTTGTTAAACGACCTAAAGATTTTTCTAAAGACTTTAAATTGCTGTTTAGAATTGATTTTATAGCTGGACAATTTTCTGTAATATTTTGTGTTGTTAGGTATAAATATTGTAATTGTAGAGAATCTGATTCTACTTTTTGCTGATCCAAAACTGAGGTTACATAATTTGCTCTTAACTTATCAACAAATATACCTATAACAAAGCCTAAAGAAAAGACTATTAAAGTGATAAAGAATGCAGCTATATAACGATTTGTACTTAGTTTTCTTTCCATTCTGCTGAAAATAATTTAGTATATTTATAAGCATTCTGAATGGATTTAATATATTAAAAACCTATTCCATACCAACCTAGTTACTAGAAATATATTTTAAAGCAATCCTTTAAGCGTAAGATACTACTGTTTAATAGTTAATTTTAGAAAGATTTAAATAGGCTTAAATTATAGATATTTTTGGTGATAAATGTGGCAAAACAAACTTTAAAATTTAAAACAAAAGATTTCACTATGGAAGAATTTAAGCAAGTTATTAGACGAGCTAAAGATCTTATTAAAAAAGGTTATTTTACAGGAATTAATTTAATACAGTCAACCAAACCCCTTCCTGAAAGTTCAATAATAATTCATTTTTTACATGACAGTAAGAAACATATAAAGTCAATAGAATCTAAAATAAATTTATATCATGAAGTTATACCAAGATTTACTTGTTATTGTGCCAGTCCTAAATATTTTAGAAAACTAAATTTTAAAGAGGAATATAAAAATTCAATTTTTCTTGATTCGGATTTCAATATTATACCTATGAGAGAAGCTATAAAAGACCCAAAGGATAAAATCATTTTAAATGAGGAACTTGATTTAATTATTCCAATTGACACAAATAAGTCGCTTGAAGAAATAGTAAGAAATCTAAGAAAATCAGATAAAGAAGGATCTGAAACTTGGGAAGACCCAGTTATAATAATAAAAACTGAATTTAAAATAAGAAAGATTCCAAGATTCTTACATAAATATTTTGTTAGTCTGATAAGAAACAGAGAAGAATTTTATTCTGTTTTGAGCGATAAACAGCGAGTCAATGCTCTTGAGAGATATGTTAATAATTTATGTCAAAGAACGAAAGTTGGCACTATAAAGAGGAGCGATATAGTATTTTATCCAAGTCAGATAAATGAAGAATTTATGCGCTATTTACTTGAACTTCAGAGGCCTCTTCGTATTTAGCAGTTATTGATTCTAAATCTTGCTTGGAAAATATTCCTGTGAAGAAAGGATGACCTGCTCTTTTACCTTCATCATAGGCTTTCTTTAATTTCTGACCCAGCCCATTTAAATGTCGATGATATCTGTAAAATATTTCTCCCATCCCATAACGCCACTCGCTTACCCATTCATCGTCAGGCAAATTTATGAGAACTTTTCGAAGTGCAGATTTGTCACTAGGACAGATGCATTCTAATCCTTTAATTTGTGGATCTTTTAGCGCTTTTTTAAATAAGGCCCTATAATTATTCATTTTTATATGAATAGTGGAAAAGTATTTAAACGTTATGAAGAATAACTTTATATTATTGAAATTTTAAAGTCTTTTTTTATTTCTTTAATATTCCCTGCTTTTAAATCTTGTTTCAATTTGCTAAAAATAATTTAGTATATTTATAAGCATTCTGATGATGGGATAGTAATTTGAAATTATTTTCGATAAAATCCTTATATTTAGGTTCAAGATGATAGTTATCTAGGAAAATGTATTTTATACTTTCATTTTTTAAGATAAAGAGAAATTCATTTTTGTTAGGGGGGAAGCTTATCTTATGGACTTCATTACCAATAAAAACTTCTTTGTTTCCAAAAAAAGAACAATAAGGCACTGAGTTACAGAATATTTTTCCTTGAGGAAGATCTTTTAATTCTTTTGTTGATTCTATTAATAATTTTGTAGATGCAGGGTCATTTATTATTGAATTAAATGAAGATGGAAGTATGAGCAAAGCAATAATGAAGATAATTAGAGAAGAATGTTTTATTTTTTTAGTGATATAATCTATTCCTGATGCTATAAAAGGTAAAATTAAAGGGAATAAAGGTAGCATAAATCTTTCTTGAACATTGTTGCTAAAGATTAATTGCAAAATTAAGAAGTTTATTAACAAAATAATAAAGAATGGTTTTAATATTTTTTTAAAGATTAATAAACCAAAAATAATGAATGGTGAAGTAAATGAAAATATTTTAAAGAAATTTTTTATATAAAAAAAATAATCTGATGGATTTATCGTTACTTTTGATTGATAAATTAATGAACCTAAAGGATTATTATAAAATATAGATCCTTGAATAAATAAAGGGATTAAAGGAATTAAAAATGCTATAAAAGCTTTAAAGAATTTTAGTTTAGTTATTAATTTTCTATTTTCTATCAAGATAAATAGTAAAAATGGGGTTGTAAATGCTAGATTTAATGGTTTTGAAAGGATTGATAAAGAAGAAATAAAAATTGAAAGATAAATATAAACTTCTTTGTTTGTTTTTTTAAATTTAAGATAAAAAATTAATGTTAAGGTAATTAAAAGCATTGATAAAGTTTCTGTCATTATTTTAGTTGACCAGAATATGTATAATTGCAAAAAGGATATAAGAATGACTGAAAGAAAAACTATTTTTTCTTCAAAGAAGTATTTTAAAAAATCGTATGCTAAAAAAAGAAAACTTGTAGAGATAAGAATTATGATTAAATGATGAATTAAATTATTATTTAGGAAAGATAAAATAGCGGGGAGTAATATTGGTCTAAATCCTTCTTTAATATAAGCATTATAAGACTCTTTTTGATTTAAGTTTTTAGCTAATTGTAAATAAACTACTTCATCCCAATAATAGTTTTGACTTGTAAATTGTATAAGATAGATGTTTAGTAAGAAATAGAAAATTAGATATATAATAAAATAATTTTTGAATTTCATTTTATCCAACGATTACAAAATTCTCTCTAAATTTATTAAATCTTCCTTTATCTTTAATATAGTATGTTAATTC
>Ga0209541_10011973_pt1 | contig 13484 bp, 9 predicted proteins | sample RifCSPlowO2_01_FD_184027 | JGI IMG/M metagenome (GOLD analysis project Ga0209541, IMG submission 184027) | Groundwater microbial communities from Rifle, Colorado - Rifle CSP2_plank lowO2_0.1 (SPAdes) (version 2) | ecosystem: Environmental > Aquatic > Deep subsurface > Groundwater | place: Rifle...
AGGAATTATAGAAAACCATTAAGGGCTATTGCGTTGTCTGCCCAAATGCTTGGATTGTTTGGTGCGGTTAACTGTGGTGATGGGCGAGATAAAAATCCGTTGGCTCCGACCCAGACAGTAACAGTCCCTATAGAACCAATCCCGACACCGCCACCGGAACCTCCTAGTCCAACTCCGCAACCAGAACAACCAATTGTTGGCAGAGATCCTGATCCTAGCCCACCTGCTCCAGATGTGACGTTTATTGGGGCTGGTGATGTAGGCTATTGCAGGCCAACTGTTAGGGAATTTGAAAACGTGCAGGCCACTGCGGAATTAATCAGCAGATACCCCAATTCCAGAAAATTCATTGTTGGTGATATTATCTATCTGCCCAGCACCATTGAAGATTGCATTGACCGTACATGGGGGATGCATGAGAGAAGGGATGAGCCTTTCCTAGTTGTTTTGGGCAACCATGACAATGAATACGGAATCGGCAGAATTTTTAATCGTTTTCCCGAATCAACAGGACAATATGGGCTTGGTTTTTGGGTCAAAAGAATTGGCAACTGGAGGGTATATGGTTTAAACAGCACTATAGACATAGGCCCAGGTTCTTTGCAGTATAACTGGCTGGAGAAGGAGCTTAAAGAAAATTCCAAGAACAGATGTTCTTTGTATTTAATACACGACCCACTCTTTAATTCCGGAGAGGTGCACGGAGGGGAAGACGATAGAGTAAGGCCTGCTGTGAGGCTGATTCATAAATATCGTGGAGATATAATAATTAGCGGCGACGAGCATGACTACGAGAGGTTTGGGCTTCAGGATGCCGACGGAAGGCCAGACCTTAATGGAATAAGGGCGTATGTTGTCGGAACAGGAGGCGCCCCATTATACGAAAGAAAGAACAAGGCAATACGGATGCCCAACAGCGAGATGATAATAGAAGGAACTCATGGAGTGTTAAAGCTAATCCTGGGCAACGGTGTTTATTCTTCTGAATTTATTACAGTAAGGGGCAAGTCGGAGACAGATTTTTTACATATTACACCATGCGTACAATGAGCCAAATAGTTAAAATAGATAGAATTCAAATTGTAAATAATTCTAAAATATAATACGGCTGCCGGGAATCGAACCCGGACCAAGAGCTCTTGCCGATTTGGTTCATGGGAAGCTCCGATCATACCACTAGACCACAGCCGTATAATTGGGGGAGAATTCCTTTTCAGTCTTAAATTTTTTCATTGGCAATTAATAACAAAACAACAATTCAATCACAAAATTTAAATATTAACTTCTTAAGAGGTTTTCTCATTTAAATAGGTGATAATCATAGAGAGAAATACCGATATAAAAATCAAATGCTATAAGTGCGGCAGTGAATATACTATGGCCATGATGCGCATGGACCCTAATGGAAAGAGTCTTGTGTGCAGAAACTGCCTTGAAAGGAAGCCAGTGCAGAAAAACGAAACAGCAATAAAAAACGAGCAAACGATAAAAACCCAAAAAGAAGAGGAATCTCCAATGAAAGAATATTTCTGCAAGGCCTGCAAGTATAATTTCGAGAGGGCAAGGCATCTGAGAATAAAAACATGCCCGTACTGCGGCTCCGGCAATATAAATGTCAAGGGCAGCACTGCAAGGATAATGGCAGATGCTTTCAGGATGAAAGGGGATTAAAATGTGTTACAATCGTTCCGAGGAACTTTATGTTCCTCATTGCATGGTTTTCGTCAACGTTTTTTCAAAAGGTTGGGTGGATTAAAATGTACGATGCAATCGTTCCATGCAAATGCTGCAGCAACAAAGTGCCTGCTTCCTCGCTAAAGATGGACCTGGATATAGGCAAGATGGTATGCCCTGACTGCATTAAAAACAAGAGGATACACAAGGAAATTGAGCAAGAGGCGCTGCATAAAACCCAGGCAGCTCAAATGCAGAATGCATCATCAACCCCGCAAATAACAATAATGCGGCCTGAAGACCAAGAATCCAGCAAGATATCCCATAAATGCACGTCCTGCGGCTTCAAGTTCAAGATTGATTCAGAAACAGGAAAGCCGAAGAACTGCCCGTACTGCAATGCAAGGGTTATGGGGTTTTAGAATTCTTATTAATTAATTTCAATTTAATCGATAAAGTGGTAGCAAAGCGCTGAGATTAATATTCAATATCTCTTTTGATGAACGCTTCAATCTTCATCCTTTTCCTTGGATTCAGAGCCTTCAGAATATGATGGGACAGCGGCCTTGCTAATAATCACTATATCCCCAATTGATTTGACTAATTGGTGGGGCACAATTACCCCCTTTGCTGATCCAAGAACCTTGTTCAGGAACGAATTCTTTGTGGCCCTCACTCTCCAGCCAAATACCTTGTTTTGGGTCAAAATGCTTTCTTCGACATCGCCAAAATACTCTCCATTGTCCGTAAAAACCTTCATATCGTAAGTTTCGCTTATTTTTTTCATTTTCAGCATGGGAATCACCTTTTACGTATTTAAAACAAATAATTTCTAGGTGTTTTGTCTGCTGGGTAGTATATAAATGTTTTGGATATAATTTTTAAAAACTACCACTTTCTCGCAACTTATGAAGTACAAAAATCTGGTGTTTTTAGGGACTTCCCACATCGCAAGGCAAAGCCTCGAAGAAGTAAAAAGCTGCATAGAAAGGGAAAAACCGGATATAATAGCACTTGAGCTTGACAAGAAAAGGCTGCACGCCCTGATGCAAAAAGGGCCGAGAAAAATAGAGCTTAGGAACATAAGGCATATTGGCCTTAAGGGCTTTCTTTTCTCATTATTCGGGGCATGGGCAGAGAGAAAGCTTGGCAAGCTTGTTGGCGTTGCGCCCGGCTCAGAGATGAAGCAGGCAATCAGAATCGCCAAAAAAACCAAGGCAAGCATTGCGCTTATAGACCAAGATATTGAAATAACATTGAGAGGGCTTTCAAAATCAATAACATGGAGGGAAAAACTGAACTTTTTGGCTGATTTGGCAAAGGCGCTGTTTCTCAGGAAGAAAGAGATTGAGTTTGACCTGACAAAAGTGCCTGATAAAGGCACAATCAAAAAATTGATGAGCAAGCTGAAAGACCGCTATCCTAATGTATGCAAGGTCCTGATTGAGGAAAGGAACGGGGTAATCGCAAAAAATCTTGGCAGCCTGATGAACTCAAGCAAAGACAAAAAGATCCTTGTCATACTCGGAGCAGGGCATGTTGACGAGGTTATTCGCCTAATCAGGAAAAGAGAAGGCATTAGCTTCAGCTATTCCATCGAGCAAAACATCAGATGAGAAATCCTGCATTTCGATAGCTTTAAATATTATCTTTCCAATTGCCAGCCCATGGCAGAATTGGTGGACTTGGCTGACAAAATAAGGAGGTATTACAACTTTACCCAGCAGGAACTAAGAGGCCTGATAATCGCTGTTCTTGTAATTGCATTCATAATATCATTTAAGAAATGGGGGGACGCCACTTTTAACTTTGGAGTTGGAGTATTTAACCTGTTCAACGCAATCCTGATTGTTGCTTTGTCCATACTGGTGCATGATGCCGGGCAGCGAATATGGGGGCTGATTATCGGCTACAAGGTAGAGTTTAAGGTGTGGTCCATTGGATTGTTTATTGCGCTGATTATTGCGTTTGCAAGCAACGGGAGCTTTTGGCTCATAGTTCCGGGCGGATTTATGCTGCATATCCTTGCAGGCCACCGCCTGGGCTGGTTCAGGTACAACATAAACTATTTTGGCCAGGCTATGATTGCACTGGCAGGGCCCCTCTTCTCGTTTATGCTCATCATATTACTGAAGGTGCTGCACCATTTCTTCCCAAGCCAGCTGCTGTACGACGCAATAAAGTTCAACGTCATTTACACTGTAACAAGCTTGATTCCCATACCGCCTTTGGACGGAAGCAAGATATTTTTTGGCAGCAGGATGCTTTACGCATTTGTGCTGCCGGCGATGCTGGCTGCGGCAATACTGATGATTGTGGATGTGCCAATATTTTTTGCCATAGTGCTTTCATTTTTAATCGGCATAGTCTTATGGCTTACATATTACATAACTTTTGAGAGAAACGCCTGGACAGGGCCCAAGTGAGACTTATGTTCCAATACTACAAGAACTGGATGGAGTTTTGGTTTTTTGTGATTATGGTAATCGGTTTTATAACTGCCCTGCTTGCTCCAAGCGCAGTTATCGGCTATTTTATAGCTCTTGTATCCGGCATGTTCGCCGGCAGGCTGATATACGAGAGAAAAAACAAGATACAATTTCCTTATTTTATGATTATTGCAGGATTTGTGATAGGGTATCTTATCGGGGTTTACTATGGAAGCAGGAGGATTGTCATTTTGCTGTTTGTGATAGGAGCGGTTTTAAGCTACAAGATATATGACAAAAAGATACTAAAGGACACGAGGTTTTAGGATGAAGGCAGTGCATTTCATTTTGTTGATGTTCCTGATGGCTGCATGCAGGCAGGAGACAATGGGCATCAAAGGCACCGATTCCGGAATTCCAACTTCGGAAGATGCCTACATCAGAACGACAAAGATAGACATTGAGACTGAAAAGCCGTCTTTAAGAATAATTTCGCCTGGCGACGGAGCTTTGGTTAAGAATTCAAGTGTTGTCGTGCAGCTAAAGGAAGGGGAGTTTAATATCATATCTATAGGCAGCCCGGTAAAAGACAATGAGGGGCACTTTCATGTCTGGCTTGACAGCGACAGAAGAGTGACCATGAACAGGACTGTTGCATTCGAGAATGTCGTTTCAGGCAGGCACTCAATCGTTGCCGAGCTGGTCAAAAGCGACCATTCTTCACTGAGCCCAAAAGTAGTTCAAAGCATCATCATCAATGTGGAATCTGATTATGCGCCGGAACCTGAGCAAAAACAGGGAGGCGGCATAAGGGAGTTTACAGTCGAGGCAACTGACAATTATTTCCATCCCAACAGGCTGAAGGCGGCCATCGGGGACAAAGTCATTATACACTTTAAGTTCAGGGATGATGCCATATACTATGCCGGGCTGGACATAACCGGGCCTTTTCCGATGATAGAATACAGGCTGAAGGGCGGGCAGCCATTGACTGCAAATTTCACAATGAAAGAAGAGACAAAAATAAGCTCCTGGTGGCCTGCTTCAAGGGCCAAAAAGGCTGACTTGGTTGTTGAGGTGGATAAGTGAATTTTTACATCCAATAAAAATACTCATGAAAATATTCATTTCTTAAAAATGATTTTCTTCCACATAGTGTAGCCGATAATCAATACTATTAAAATTAAGCCTCCAATAACTGCAAGATTTAATATTTTATTTATTGGCTTCTTGGCTTCCTGCGCAGGCACTTCCTGCGGTTGGGTTTCAACTGGTGCTTCAGATGATGGCATTGCCTCCTGCGGTGTTTCCGCTGCTGGCGGAAGTTGTGCTGGGCCTTGAGCTGTTTCTTTGCTTCCAATAGCGAACGCGCTGAACCCGGGTGTGACAGACTGATATAAGACATTGTTTTCGTCGCTTCCTGTCTTTGATGTTGACAAACCATTCCATTTATTATCGCTGTATCTATAAAGCACAACATCATCTTCAGAAACAATATTGCTTGCCAGCCATATTTTTGAAACTTTGAAATTGACTGTAATTTTTGAGATGTCCGAATCAGCAATATTGCTTTTTGTTAATTGCAAGTATTGGTAAACCTTAGCTGCCGGAGCTGCTGCTATCGGATTTGATTTCAGGCTTTCGACAGTTATTGACGGGGCAGTGAGTGTTTTTGCTACCTCGACTGCAACTGAGTTTATTGCTATTTTTTCGTTGTTTATTGTTAAGACGCCAGAAGAGCCGGCTGCTAATGTATCCCATTGCCTTGCTGCAGAGGCTTCTGTGTTGGCTGAAGCAGCTGCTCCTCCCCCACCGCCTCCTCCGCCTCCGCTGCTGCTGCTGCTACTGCTACTGCTACTGCTTGAAGGTGCAGATCCAGGAGAGCCGCCGGAGTAAGTAGAGAAGATGCAGGGCATTTTCCAGATGCAATAGTTAGGCCCGGATTCATTCAAGCTGACACCTGCTTCCGTGTCTCTCCTCACGCAATTTTTTAGATTGTCATCACAGTGATAGAGCTGCGAGCAGGCGCCTGAGCCCTTGTCAATCTGTATCATGCAGGACTTGGGGTGGAACTTATCAACAAGCTTGTTCGATATTTCTTTGCTTAAGCCAGTGTATCCAACTGTTGTCCCTGCTGTTGTAGATGTAGTGCCGCTCTTGATTCCTCCAGCGTCATTGACATCCCTTATCACCTCATTATGCGCCAGGCTTCTTGTGAGCCTTGCGTCCAAGAAAAATAATGTTGTATTAGTGGAATTGTCCCTGAACCTTAAATTTACGTTTCTGGCTGTTGTATAATTAAGCAGTATTCCTGAGCTTGGGCCGCATTGGCTGCGCAATTTTGTTTCATAAACATCGTCAGTGTTTAAATCCATGTCCAAAATCCATCCTGTCGGCAGGTCCATATTAAATATGAAGCTGCACTTCTTGCAATTGGCTGAGGATATAGCTGTAGTAAAGTTAGAGCACGCGCTTTGCGCGCAATTCCCTGTCTTGTCGCACACCTTTACCTTGTAGAAGTAGGTTTTGTTCCCGCTTAAGGTATAATTTAATGAGTTGATTCCAGTATCATTGTACAACTCAACCTCATGCCAACTCTTATATTTTTGCGTGTTGTTGTTGTAGATTCCAACATCGTACAATGTTTTATTCAGAGCAATGCAGTTGCTGGAGTTATAGTAAAAATCCAGGGTGCCGTTTGTCGGCTCATCTGAATCAAAGCTTAAAAGCGCAGCATCGGGATATTTTTCAACATTCCAGTACACTATCTTTGGCGCAATGTTATCCACATAACCAGTCGCTTCAACTCCAAGCTTGTTTTCAACACAGTAAGGATTGCCTCTGCAGTCAGGATCATTACAGTCAGTTAGCGTGTCTGCATCCTCATCTTTGCCATTGCCAAAGCAATCCTCAAATGGAATGTAGCCTTTGTTCATCAGCAAGGCGCATTCTGGGTCATTTCCGGGATTTAATCCATCGCCATCGCAATCAACGCTTGAATCTCCCAATGCCCAGCAGCATTCCGGCACGAAATCTATTGTACCAGGGGTGAAGTATGACGGCCCTACAGTGTCTAAAGGCGAGCTTTCATTAGTTGTTTCATTTGCAGTAGCAGCATAAAATCTTAATGTCGAAGACAGGTTTAACAATCCGCTTATTGCATTTAAATCGGCTTTATTTACGCTTATCATGCCGCCTTGTATTTCATTGCACATCTTTTGTTTCCATGCGTTTAGCTTCAGGTCTGTTGCTTTCCACTCACCGCTTATACACCTGTGTGCCTTTTTCAGCTCCGTTACAGTGCCATTGACATAACTTGCCTCATACCTGAAGTACATGTCCCAGCCATTGCTGCTGGAATTTGAGTTTAATGCGCAGCCTCCGGAAGATTTGCCGTCAGAATCAGCATACCAGTAAAACTTGGCTGTATAATTACCATTTCCAACTCCCTGCCATGTTGTGACGCCATTGCACATTGCAGCGTCTCTTATATTGTAAACTCCTGTTCCTAAGCCAAAACTTTCTTTGCTGTCTTTCATTCCAAAATAGCATATATCACTGAATGCGGAAACGCCGGTTTCAGAGCAGACATCATTTCCGAGCGGTGTAGGGGGAGATTCCATATCCATCCCTGTAAATGATGTTACTAAGGCTGCAGATTCGCACCAACCACTGCGCCATGTACCTGATATATTGTAATCGGTTCCATTCCTTAATGAAGTACAATCTGCTTCTGTAGTTGCGTTTGATACTATTGGCTCACAAGAGCTATAGCCGCCTCCCCAATTTTTCCAGAAACATAACGGATCTGCACTGCAATTACCCTCGTTTGTACTAATGGTAAAATTCCAGTGGCATCTGTTTATTTTTTGATCGCACCAGCCGCTGTTTGCGTCAAAGCCTGTCCATGAGCAGTTTATATTTGCATTGCATCCTGCCTGTGCCTTAAAGCTAAAGCAGTCTGTTGAATGGCTTACATCACAGCTTGCTTTTGGATCAGAGAACCATTTGCAATTCGATTGGTTAGTGCAGGTGGTTTGCGATTCAAACTGGAAGCAAGTGAACACTTGACTGGTATTGCCTCCAAATCCGGAAGGATTGCACCAGCCATCATGGCTTTTGCACATGCCATTTGCGCTGCAATCGCTCCCTAAGCTGAAGCATGACGACTCACAATAGCCTCCAGTCGGCGCCCATGGATCATAGCGCCATGTGCAGTTTAGATTGCCGCCAAGCGTTTGCCAAGCCAGCGAGCAGGCGCTTGCGTTAGTCATAAGAGTTTGGTTAAAATGGCAGACCTCATGCCTGTGGCCGCACCACCCTTTAGTTGCGCCAATACTTGAATAATATGGGTCAATAAACCAATAACATCTGTTGTTGCTGTCGCAATCACTTTGGCTTAAAGGAGCGCATTCATCCCATACTGAATTGTTTAAATTACAATTAGTCGAGCCTGCAGCTGAAGGCTGCCATTGGCAGGCGCTTTGCCCTGAGCATCCAACTGAGTCGCCGTCATATTGCCAGCACACAGCACCAGCCTGATCGCACCACGATCCATATGTGTCATTAAACCATTTGCAGCCATTGTCTACGCAAGTGGCATTATTTGAATACTGCCAGCAGTCCTGTATTGATGAGCCGCCGCAGAACGGATCAGTAAAGCAGCCGCCGTCTGCACAGTCTATTTTTGCATCTCCGTCATTATCAACCCCGTCAAAGCATGTTTCAGCAGCGCCTGTATCGTCTGCTGTTGTAGTTTTTTTGCAAAATCCTAAATTAGAGTCCCAATTACAAGAGCCATTCACGCCTCTTCCTTTCTCCACGCATGATGTCTGGTCAATGCAGTTTTCACATCTGTCAAGACACGTTGTTGTGCCAAGCGAAGCGCAGAAGCCCTTTGTCGGGTCTAACGGATCAACCTTCCAGTCGCATTTGGCATCCTGGCACTTGGTTTTTGCATTAACAGAATTGTAAGAGTTACAAGCGCCGCAATTATTTGAGTCGCATTTGCCAACAGCCCCGCTTTTTATTTCCGCGCTTGGCTCGCAAAATCCGAGTTTGTTTGGAGCTGTGCTGTCAGTTCTCCAGGAGCAGAATCCTAATGCTGACTTCTCACAGGCTGTTCTTGCAGCCTCTGTACTGCTATGGTTTGAGCCATCTGTCTTGAATTCACATCTAAAGCATGAGCTGTCACAGTTTCCGCCCTGTGAACCAAGCTTTGGCGCGCATCTCCCGACTGTTATGGAAGCGTTAGTCATGTTGCCTGTACCGCAATAACTTTCAGTCACCCATAATCCGCCAACGCCTTTTTCGCATAAATCCTTATTGTCCACTAAGTCTATATCTCCTTCTTCTCCCTGGGTAAAAACCACATTATCCTTGAATTCGCAATGCTTTGTTGCATTATCCCATCTGCAGGGCATATACCATGGATGGTTGGATATCTCATTGCACTTGGCTTCTGATGAAAACGCATTATAGTCTTCGCAATAGGTCGCTCCTTCTGAGGGTTTTTTTAAGTTGTCCCAACAAGAAGTTGTGTACTTGTTCTCAATACAGCCTGAGCCCTGCCACTCGCAGCAGTAAGGAAGGAACGTAGCAGAATTGCATAAATTTGTACTGTTTAAGAGTGTGCAATTCAATCCATTCAGACGCATGCCGTCAGCTATATCAGAGGCAACCGTAGTACTGATGTTGCACAGCTTCAATGTGGTGTCATAAGCGCATCCTGTTGTATTGGTGCACGAGCTTTGGTTTAAGTCAAAAACCCAGCACCCAGGCGCTAAAAAGCTTCCGCCAATTGCTCCGCCTTCAGTGCCTGCTGACGGCTCATTGCAATTGCCTGATGTAGCATCCCACCAGCACCACATTGAATCATAGCATTTCTTCTCATCGGTTATATTGGAACAGGTCAAAACCGATGTAAAATTTTGAAAGCAGGAGCCCCCCCATGTATAGTTTTGCCATGCACAATTCAGGTTATAAGAGTTGTTTACGCATTTGCTTTCGCTGCCTTCATGCCACTCGTCAAAACTCCAGCACCCTACTTTCTCACACCATCCGGTTGTTGTGTAAGTAGATACCTGCCATGTGCAGTTCTTATTTGAATAGCCGGTTTTGCCTTTGCAGCTGGTCTCGTCGCTATTTTGCCAGCATGATTTAGTTTCGCACCAAGGGTTATTCCAATTGCATGTCATGCCAGTAACCCCTGTACTTTGGCATCCTGTCTGATTATAGTTAAATGACCAGCAGTTTAGCTCTTCACAATAATTGTATTGGGAATTCCACCTGCATTTTAGAGTATCACTTGAATTAGTGCACGAAGCTTGAGTATTGTGCTTCGTGTCCCAGCAGCCTATTTGCGAGCAATAGTTGGAATTTGTCCAGTAACAATGAGCATCGGCATTGCAGGTGGATTGGGCTGTATAATCCCAGCATCCTTTTTCCCAGCATGTTCCCCATTTACATCCTGTTGTGTTCTTGCAATTGGCTTCATTATTGGATATGCCGGCTCCATAACATTGTATGCCGCCAAAACAATTGTTTGCTGTGCCATTGCTGGCACTATCAGCAGGCCCCCACTTGCAATCTAGTCCATAAGTATCTGTATCTGTTTCACAGGCTGTTTGATTTGTTCCTTCAAAATTCGAGCAATAAGCCTCTGAGCACCATGCAGAAGTTGTTACCTTGGAGCCCTGCCAGATGCATGTGCTGTTTAATGCACCAGTGCGATTGGCTTCCGAGCAGCCGCTTTCGGTATAATAGCTCCAGCATCCTAATTCTTCGCACCAGCCAGAGCCCCAGGCATCGTCCCGCCAATTGCATTTTGAATTTGCTGCGCAGTCTGTTTTAGACTTGTAATCCCAACAGTTTGTTACGCCTAATGCAACATTAACAAATAAAAAAAATAAGATGACAAAAGCTACTAACGAGATGAAGAGTATAGATAATTTAAGCCCTCTTTTTGTAAACATTAACATACCTAAAAGTTAATGTCAATTATTCATGAAAACGCTTATATTTAAATATATCGGATTATTACTTAATCTATGATAAAAAATTTCGAGCCTAGGCTTTACCAGCAGATCATATTTGCCACTGCCGCTGAAAAAAACACATTGGTCGTGCTGCCGACCGGGATGGGCAAGACAAACATCTTTCTTATGCTTGCTGCGCAGCGATTAAAGCAATACCCGAACTCAAAAATCCTTTTTATAGGGCCTACAAAGCCATTAATTGAGCAGTATATGGCTGTTTTCAGAGAGCATTTTGAGATTGATGAGAATAAGCTCGCCATCTTCACAGGGATGGTAACTCCGGGTAAAAGAGCCGAGCTGTGGGAAAGCGCAAGGATAGTTTTCTCAACTCCGCAAGGGCTTGAGAATGACATAATATCGGTCAGGATAAAGCTGGAGGAAGTCTGCCTGCTGGGCATAGATGAAGCGCACCGGGCGGTCGGCGATTATGCTTATGTTTTTGTGGCAAAGCAGTTCATGAAGCTTTCAAGGTTTCCGAGAATAATTGCCTTGACCGCTTCTCCGGGAAGCGACCTTGAAAAAATACAGGAAGTCTGCAGGAATCTTTTCATAGAGGACATAGAAGTCAGGACTGACGAGGATGTTGATGTAAAGCCGTACATACAGGAAATGCAGATTGACTGGGTGAAGGTGGACCTGCCCATGGTATTCACAGATATACAGAAATTCCTGCTTTTCTTTCTTAAGGAAAGATTCGAGAAGCTGAAAAAATGGGGCATTCTGCAGCGAAAGGAGCTCAAGTATGTTTCAAAGTCAGACTTGCTGCAGCTTCAGGCAGAGCTCAGAAGCAGGATCTCGAGGGGGGAGAAAGACTTTGTTGTGCTGAATGCGATTTCGCTGCTTGCGGAAATCATGAAGGTTTACCATGCGCTTGAGCTGCTTGAAACACAGGGGATTGTGGCCCTGCACAAATATTTTGAAAAACTGGTTGCCGAATCCAGAACATCGAAGACAAAGGCAATCAGGGGAATAATGTCCGACTCGGGATTTAAATCGTCCATGATAAAGGCAAGAATCCTGTACGAGGAAAAAGCAGAGCATCCCAAGCTGATAGAATTGCAGAAGATTGTTGATAATGAGGTAAAGCAGAATCAGAATGTCAAGATCATGGTTTTCAACCAATACAGGGACAATGCACTTGACATTATTGACAAGCTCAACGGCATTACAGGCGTCAATGCCAAGATCTTTGTCGGGCAGCAGAAAAAAGGCGATACTGGATTGAGCCAGAAGGAGCAAAAGCAGATGCTTGATGACTTCAGAAATGGCTTGTTCAATGTGATTGTCGCGACATCCATAGGCGAGGAGGGGCTTGACATACCAAAAGTGGACTTGGTTATCTTCTATGAGCCTGTGCCGAGCGCAATAAGGAGCATACAGAGGAGGGGAAGGACCGGGAGGCAGGAAAAGGGCAGGGTAATAATCCTGATGGCCAAGGGCACGAGGGACGAGGCTTATAGGTGGGTTGCCCATCACAAGGAAAAGAAGATGTACAGGAATCTGGCAAACATAAGGAAAAAGCTTAACCTGTCCCCTTATGAAAGAAAAGAAGCCCCAATCACAAGATTTATTGAGGAGAAACTGAAGATTTTCGCCGATTACAGGGAGAAAGGAAGCGGCGTAATAAAGGAATTGGCCGAAAACAACATCATCGTCAGCATAGAAAAGCTGGAGCATGCCGACTATGTTGTGTCTTCAAGATGCGGCGTTGAAGTGAAAACAGTGGAGGATTTTGTTGACTCCATAATTGACGGCAGGCTGCTGCAGCAGGCCAAGAACCTAAAGGGCAATTTTGAAAGGCCGATGATAGTGATTGAAGGAACCCAGGACATCTATGGTGTGAGGAATGTGCATCAAAACTCAATACTTGGGATGATGGCGACAATCGCGGTGAGCTACGGCATACCGCTTGTGCAGACAAGAAACTTCAAAGAGACTGCTGCTTTGCTGCAGATAATAGCCAAAAGGGAGCAAACAAGTTTAGGGAAGGATTTCAGCCTGCACGCAGACAGGAAGCCCATAACCCTGAAGGAGCAGCAGGAGTATCTTGTAAGCTCACTGCCGGGAATCGAGATGACACTGGCAAAAAACCTCCTCAGGCATTTCAGAAGCGCAAAGAATGTCGTGAATGCGTCTGAGAAGGAACTGCAGGAAGTCGAGAAGATAGGCGCTGTCAAGGCAAAGCAGATAAAGGATGTTGTTGAAGGGGAGTATAAGGAATGAAGGCTGAAATGGAAAATTTGCCTATGAAAATAAAGTAAAAGTTCGTGAAACGCCCGTTATATGTTCGTGAGTGTCGCTTATTTTCCCTTTCAGGTCGTGGAAGAACTTTCGTATAATCTTG
>Ga0209541_10011974_pt1 | contig 13484 bp, 15 predicted proteins | sample RifCSPlowO2_01_FD_184027 | JGI IMG/M metagenome (GOLD analysis project Ga0209541, IMG submission 184027) | Groundwater microbial communities from Rifle, Colorado - Rifle CSP2_plank lowO2_0.1 (SPAdes) (version 2) | ecosystem: Environmental > Aquatic > Deep subsurface > Groundwater | place...
GTAAATTTTATGCTATACTTAAAGGAATGCGAATGGAGATACGGAAAGAAGAAAGAACAGTTGTGCAAAGAGCTTATAGTTTTACTGAAAAAGTATCGTTTTGTTAGAATTTCCTAGTCTAGAGCCACATATTATATACATACTTGAATTCTTACAAACATATGCTACTCTCAATTTATAGAGCTTTTTTTATTTCCAAAAAAATATACAATGATACGACTCATCTCTTCTGATCTGCATAAAAATAGAGAAAAAATACGAATTGCCATAACTGACCAATGTTCTTGTTTAATTCATACAATTAGATTAAACCACAAGGCTATCATGGACGAACTCCTGAAATATGAGAGTTTTGAAGCAGCTAAAGATGAAATTTGGCATTCACTTGATTGTCTAAACAACATCTCTCAAGAGCTTAAATGGTTGAGCTACGGAAAAGTAAACCTGCTCTGTTCCATAATCCCCATTAATTTACCTCTATATTCACTTGTACTGTTTGGTATTATTCCAGGATTTATGTCTAATGAGGTAATCGTTCGACCACCTATTTTGATGATAGATATATTGAAAAAGATAATAGAACTACTTAATCTAAAAAAATTAATGCCTCACATAAAGTTTATATATCTTGAAAGAAGTTTATTCGGTGAAGCATATATTTCGGTTGCAGATGTTGTCATTTTCACAGGTCGATATGAAAACGCAAAACTCGTTCAGAAAATTTGTCCTAAGGCCCTTTTTATTTATGATGGAACGGGCGTAAATCCGATTATTATAGCTGATTCAGCCCAAATAGAACTGGCTGTCAAAAAAACGATCAAGACAAGAATATTCAACAGCGGACAGGATTGCGCCGGACCAGATGTAATCTTTATACATGAGAAAATCTTATATACGTTAAAGGATGCATTGTTGTCTGAACTCACCAAGCTTAAAATCGGCGATTATCAAAACCGAGATGTGAGAATAGGTCCTTTAATTAAAAAAGACATCCTACCAGAGGTAAATGATTTTTTCCATAAGCATGCAAAGTCATTAATATATGGTGGCAGAATTGATATGGACAAGGGCATTATTTATCCGACAGTATTTATTGAAGATATTGACGAGATAGAAAAGTTTACTCTGACAGAATTTTTTTCCCCTGTTTTTTATCTCTGTGTATACCATCATAATAGTGATATTCAGAGGATTTTTTCTCAAAAGAGCTATAGCGATTTTGCGATGTATGTCTCTTTTTTTGTGGAAAGTCAGCCTGATATTGAAATACCGAATAGCGTTATTTTACATAATCAAATTCCCAACGATATTGAAAGAGGTAATAATCCCTATGGGGGATATGGACCCAAAGCCAATTTTATCAGTTATGAAGGTGTTAACTACCACAGACCACTTCTGATTTCACGGGAAATCTGTATGCATCTCGAACGCCAATCTCTAAAAAGTAAGCAATCGTAAACCATTCTGAAGTACAATGGTAGCAACTTGAGAGAGATCTATGTCGTTCCAAACTGATCGCTTTTTGCATAAAGCGCTCACTTTCTCAAGATAAGCACATAATATGCTCGGTTTATGAGAGTATAATACGTTTTTTACAATAAGAGGGAAAGATATTAGTAATTTTACAACATCAAAATTTGATAAATCGAAGCCTTTATTACATTTCTTATTTATATTCTGCAATTGATCTAAAGCATCCTCCAGGTAATTATATGCTCTTTTGTCTTCTTTGGTATAAGGAGTTGTATAGTCAATAGGTATTCTTAGTAGGGCATATTGTAAGGTTCTGTCTTCATTAGAAGATTCAGTATCGATATAAACTTTGTTAACAAAAAGAACCAACGGATTTATTTCCGAAGGTAAGTAATTGAATAATCGACTATTATTTATGAATGTTTCTATTATTGCCCGCTCTTCAAGTCTGGCAATATATAGTACGAGTGATGACCGTTTTTTAACTCCAAGATTTTTTTGGTGCGCCAAGTATAAGGCATGCTTTGTAACTGTTGTGTCGTGTCTTTGCAAAATTAACGGAGGAATATGTCTAGTTACCACTGCTCTTGTATCCGTAATATATTCAGCAAGTCCCCTCTGTAATGCATCTAAAACAACTTCTCGCCCCATTGAAATAAGTGATACATCGTCAGCAAAAATATGTCTATGATGCACAGTGTTTCCTCCCCATTCATAATGCTTTCCTATTACTTTACCAATGAACGATGTGCGAAAAGTGGGATTCAAATAATTAATATCCACAGATAGAGGATTTTCATCGCGATATGAGCCGAATAGATCTCCTTGACTCTTAATATAAGCAATCACTCTTTTATAATAAAGTTTTTTGTTCAGTGTAATATTGATATACGGACCTTTTGCTGAAATATGTACAACAGTTGGTGGAACTTTCTTTGAGCAGTGCTTTATTATGTCTTTTGCAATGAGACAAGGATCATAACGAGATGTTGATTTGAGAGGAAAAACAGACAATGCGTAATCGGCCATGATGTAAGGAGGAGGAGTTTCAAGCATGAGTTTACCAATTACCGATTCTTCTACGAAGGGAAATAGGCTATGTATAGCATTTTTTACCCAATCTAGAATTTCCTCAAAGGGATTCACTTTATGTTCTGACCTTTCTTTTCCCAATGTGTAGCAATGTGCATAAGACATAAAGTTCTGTATCAATCAATTTTTCTTGGAGAATGCTTGAGTTTCTCTCTAGACAAAAACCAGACGATGATCGCAGTAGTAATAGTGATTTGGGCCGGATAAGCGGCAATAATTAAGGTCTCTAACGACCACTCTTGCCATACATATATGTTATCAACCAAAAGGAGGCTTAGAAAAGCCCCGATGAACCACATGATCCATGATAGTTTATCTTCTTCTTCAGGATGATAGAAGGATCTGTATATTGTGGGTGTAACTCCGAACAAGTCAATCAGCAGACTTGCAATAAATGTTGCCAGTGGTCCAATGATAATCCATGAGATTACTGCGATAATCGATCCTACGAGAGAAAATCGGTCAAGCTTGGTCCAACCGCCAATTCCATACTTGATTGTAAATAGACCCACAGTGACACAACCGAAGGTATACGCAACTGCCAACCATATAGTTTCTTGTGCTCCTTCCGCCCTATAACTGGTTAGGAGCAAAACGCTATTAAGTGCCCAAATCCACCACGTAGCTCGTTCAGGTTTTGTTTTCCCTTTTATAGTTGAAAAAATATAGGGGAAAAATGCCGCAAGTGTTATGAATCCTGCTAATAAACCAAGAATTGTTTTTATTTCAGTGAACATCGTGAATTTAAGACCATCTTGCATTCTTAAATGACAGTAAAAATAAAGACTTTTAGGAAATTTTATGATCGATATTTCAAATGGGTACTTGTTAGGTTACGATACGTTGTATAGAGATATTTTTAGTTCGTTTTAAATAATCAACTGGTGTTTTGTAACCCAACTGTTTTAATTTTACCTTAAAATTGTAACAATTCAAGTAGTAAATCAGTTTCTCTTTCAGATCAGTCTCATTTGCAAAGAGATAGCGTCTGATGACATTCTTCTTGATCTTTCCGTTAAACCGTTCCACCATATCGTTAGTCCACGGATGACGAAATTTGATGGTGCGATGTTGGATTGTATTTGTCTTGCAGATTGTAACAAAAGGATGAATTTTCTTGGTTTTTCTATAGAGTGCTTTATAGCAAAACTCCAGACCATTATCGGTATTGTATATTTTCTAAATATTTTTATCTGTCTTTCTGCTTTAACCAATTCTTCAGGAAGAATAGATAAACCATAACGAGTTAAACAACGGTAAATCTTGACAGGATACAAATTGGAGATGATAGTCTCCAACGTAAGATAAATCTCTTCAATGCTTTTCTTAAACTTTTTTCTCTCAAAAAGAATTAAGTCCTCTTGATGCTTTGTCAAAGAAATCCGTAGTTTATCTGGGCGAGATGATTCATCCTCTATGAATGTGCGCTCTTTCCATTTTTTAACCGTCAACCATGAGAGATTGAACTTGCGGGCTAAAAAGGCAATTGATTGAGAACTTGACTGTATTTCTCGTCGTATGGCATAATTGGTCTTGGCGTTTTTATGTAATTTTTGCAACATAGTTGTATAGAGTATACTCTATACAACGTATCGTAGTACAACATCTTTCACCATCACAAACGTTATTAAAGCAAGTGTGATTGGTATTATGTCCCCTAAAGGATAGGCAAAATCTAAAAACGTTTTTAATGGTTGGGATAAATCTACCATTATATTTTTCAAGAATAAAAAATAGCAAAATGTCAGTAAGGCAAAAGGTATTGTTAAAAGGATGAGTTTGTCTTTTATAGACGACCAATTAAACTTGACTCCGACAGCATGGGCAAAATAGACTGTTCCTAGAGTGTAAAAAGGAATCACCGAGAAAAATCCCGCATCAGCCCAGGAAGGATAAGGAACATCAATTTTAAGAAATATTGGGTTGGTGTAGCTTCTTGTGTTATTATTTCTTCTTTTTTCATTTTCTGAAGCGCTTTGAGTACATGGGGACGAAAAGAGGTATCGTGTCTGTGGAGAATTTCTGCGGCAAGCGTTTCTTTCAGTGTTTCCTTCTCTGTCTCTGTGAGTTGCAATATCTCGGAGAATACCTGGAGTTGGTGAAACGTGAAAAGCCGTTTTCCATTGAGTATCCGCGACAATGCGCTCTGGTCAACTCCTTGATATCCCGACCTCTCCCACATTTCCATCGCAAGCTGATTAAGCGTCATCCCGTTTCGGAAGACAATCTTATTTCCTTCCCTCCGGTAGTGCTTTTTGATTTCTACAGCAAAAAGAGACATAGCGTTTCTTGGAGATAGTATACCCTAAATTTCTCGTTAAGAGCATTAGATCAATGAAAAATACATATTTGATACATATAGTTATTGTTTCATACGTTTCCTTCCCACTCCGCATAAAATCGCTTCAAGAAATCTTCTATTTTATTATTACGGCAATCTTTTTGACAATCTTTTTTTGAGTTTCAGTACATTTCATATACAAACTCACTATATCATTTGATGAAATAATAACATTGACAGCGTTGTCAATGATTTTTTTTAACACGTCTATAAAATTTGAGCAAAAGTATTATTGATCGGGGAGTAAAATAATCTTATGAAAGAAGGATATCAACCGTGGACAGAATATCGTCCGAGAAAAGATCCCTATATTGCGGCACGAGCATTAGAAAGTCTTCCATATTTGACTGGTCAAAGAGGTGAATTCATTATTAGACTATTTTCCTATTTCAGATGGGTTGATGATCGAATTGATGAAAGAGATGATTTAACTAAAGAACAAAAACTGAATTTTATTAAGAGACAAATGGATTTGATTCAAGGAGACCCGCCTATTAATCTTTTGCCGATGGAAAAAGTATTTGATCAACTGTCATGGAATAGTGTTCCTGCAAAAGAGATACGATACAATAGTCAAATTCTTTTGGCGTCTATTAGTCAAGATGCCTTTTATCAAGGATTTAAATCGAGAACAGATAAAGAGATTAACGAGTATAATCTACAAACGGCTGTTCCTGTCATTAATATATTATTTCTAGCGTTGAATGGAAAGCTACCTGGGATCAATCATGCGCTCATGCAACTTTTAGATGCATATATAACAATAGGTAGTTTAGAAGGTCTTGGAGATGATTTATCACACGGAATAGTAAAATTACCTATCCAGACTAAAAACCATGAAGAAACAACAATCGAGGAAGTGATGACTGAATATGGTCAAAAAAATTTAATAAAATTAAGTGGAGACAATTAGTTACCATGGTACGTAACATCCATTCTTTCACTCAATTAGATATACCAATTTGGCAAAAAGCAGCGTGTATGACGTATATCGTCGGAGATGTTTTGATTAAAAAATCACTCACGGTAAGATGGGAAAAAGCGCTTAAAAAATTAGCTCAATAATAGGTAGGTTGATTTTTTATCTTTACTGCCAACGAGGGTCGAAAGAAAATTGCTCAAGACTTCATGATTTCTGGCTCTGCTTTTCAATAACGATAATACTAATTTCAGTGGTATAATTTTTGATTTATTCCCACCTGCATTTTCTTTGGTCGTGCTTCGATAAATATCAACAAATTATCAAAATAGCGATACATGTATGGTTTGTGGTCGAATTGAGCTGTTTCGAATTTCGCTTCCAATCCGGCAGAGTAAAAAATGAGTTGTAAAAGTTCTTTCGGCAAAAAATGAATTCCATATAAAGTATGCGTTATCTCGTCATACGCTTTATCAGTAAAGTCGGGTTGAGGATTTTTCACGCCCGCAGTCATGGTGATTAAACCATCGCTTTTAATCACTCTTCCCCATTCGCTCATAGTAGATACAATTGTTGAAAAATGCATTTTTGAAAGCAAAAAGTCAGTTGTAATATAATCAAAACTATGGTCAGCAAATGGCAATGCAATACAATCTGTTTGAACTGGCTTAAAAGTAGTGCGGTCAAGAGAAATAAGTGGTTTCAAAGATAGATCGATAGTTGTTAGAGAAACAGATCTATGAAGATTTTGTGTTAAGTTTAACACATCCTCAGGATTTTTATGTGTGGCTGTACCGCTGTAGAGTATTGAAATTTTTTCTCTTCCCGATAAATGTTTATGTATGGAAGAAATATGCTGACTTGCGCATCGTTCCCATGCTCCAAATAGTCTATGTTTTTGCATAACTTCATAAACAGAATGATAAAGGGGATTTACGATAGATGTTACTTTTTCTGTCGGCATACTTTAATACATGATTATACTACTGTAACAGTCTGTAATCAATCCTTGAAATTAATGTTTGAAGATCAGTATCCATAGAAAAATAATGAAGATCATGATTTCAGAAGCTACAAGAAAAATATTATTAAAATAAAATCGTATCCAGCTTATATACGCGCTTTTATTACTTCTATTTGGAATAAAAGAAACATTTCCCTTTTGAGGATTTAAGGGAAACAAACTATGCATTTTGCGTGAAAACGGGTAAAAAATCCGTATGCCACTTGTTCTCCCAGCAAACCAGTCAAAAAACAAATGAGAGAAAACGCCAAAACTGATCGCCATAACATATGGCCAAAAACTTTTTCGTACACTGCCGACTATCGCGAGTGAAAAAATAACAGCTAACCAAAAGAAAGGCGTATGAAACAGTGTATTGCGGTGTTCGTTGATTTTTTTGCCAAAGAAAATATCAATATCGGGTAAAATCGCGCTGACCATCGCAGTGGATGTAAAAAATTGCTCGGATCCACAATGCATTCCCAATAGCTCGCAATACGTTTTTGAAAATACATATCCTACCCCCAGATGCGTTATCGTAATCATGATATTATTTTACATTTTTCCATCCCACTCCGCATAAAATCGCTTCAAGAAATCTTCCATATAGCGATGTCGTGACTGGGCGATTTTCTTGGCGGTTTGAGTGTTAAGTCTATCTTGAAGCAGCAGAAGCTTTTCATAAAAATGATTGATAGCGGCGGTTTGGTTAATTTGATAGTCTTCAAAACTATAGTGCAGATGTGGTTTAACATCAGGGTTATGAATAGGTCTGCCGATGCTTCCACTGTAGCTAAAAAGACGAGCGATACCAATTGCCCCGAGCGCGTCAAGTCTATCAGCGTCTTGCACAATTTTTCCCTCCATCGTTTTCATTAAAGAAGTAACATGGGCTCCTTTAAAAGAAATATGCTCAATAATTTTGTCATCTCGAGGATGAATGTTTTCTTTATGCATAATATTTCTATTGATCATTGGAAATACTTGAGAAAGTATTGTTTATAACGATGAAATCCCCATTCTGTTGCTATTTGTAATCCCTTCTCTGCTTGTTTTTGAAAACGTATCATTTCTCTTGATTTCAGTTGTTTTAAGATTTCTAGCTCTGTTCGTATACTGCCAGCATCTCGCAAGCGATTTTGTAATCGCAATTTTTGACTAAATGCCCTACTTTCATAAACCGTGATTAAGGCTTTCGACCGATCAAAATATGCCTGTCCACGAGCAATAGTATCAAGTGCCCAAAAGATGAAGCTGAAATTTTTTTCATGGATATATCGCTCAACGATTGTTTTTATGTTCTTTGTGGCTTTTCTGAAGCCTTCAGCGTCAAGGAGATAAATACTATTTAACGCTATATTTCTTAAAAAGAAAAGTTTAATTTTATCTGTTATTTTTGGAACAAGCAATGCTTTCCGACTAATAGAGAGACTCTTTCGATAAAATTTACGATATTGAATACCATGAGAGTATTTGCCAAGCAAATAGTAGGCAAAAGCATCAAGAATATAAGCTTTTGTTGATAAGCAAGGTGAATTAAGCTCTTTAGCTATAGTTACTATATCTTTTACTAGAGAGGAGCAAATACGCATGTTGTCTTTTGGGCAGAGCATATCTCCTGCCGCATATCCTTTTTGAAATAATGTTTCTGCTGATAGATTTAGAATTTTCCGTTTAAGTATAATATCTCTTTCGTGGTTATTATAAATATGTAACTGGTGCGATAATTCATCAGCCCAGTCCATAGCAACTTTAGGTAGACCTTGTTTTCTCATGCAGTCGATTTTTTTCAGTTGTGAGGAAAAAATATCAATAATATCTATTGAGGCTTTATTTGAAGGAAAAATGGTCAAACCATGACGATGAAGATAATCTTCTTCAAGCGCGAAATACAACTCATCCTTTTTGTGTTTTCCCAGTTTCAAAATAGAACAAAACTTTTCAAGTTGAAATAAAGAAAATAATCGCTTGCCATGAATGACTCTTGATAGCGCGCTTTGATCAATTGCCTGATAGCCGAGTCGATCCCATATCTCTGTCGCTAACTGGTTCAGGGTCATCCCGTTGCAGAAGACAATCTTATTTCCTTCTCGGTGATAATATTTTTGAGCAGTGCGGGCAAAATGAGTCATAAAATCTCCTCATGCACATTATACCGCTCTATTTCATGTTTGGAGCATTATTGCGACAAAAAATACATATTCACTACACATAATTACCATTTTTTATTCCTATTTTTCCATTTTGACAGCGCTGTCAATGAAATAATCTATCTTTATATTAATATTTAACAGAAATTGAGAGAGAAAATAAAAACACGACGGAAAAAAACCACATGGGAAATATAGAAACAACAATCGCATTTACTAACAAATTGCGGAGTAATCATAACAGACAAAATTTTGCGCCGATACAATCTGAAGAAATTCTTCTTCCCGGATCAAACATTCTATTTGTTAGCGATTTTGCAGATGAAAATTGGAATCTGAATCATGGAAGAAAACCCTTGATTAGCGGCATCAAAACCTTCTCTGAACAAATGACCATGATGTTAAGAGAAAAAGGATACGAAGTGAATTTTATCCATCCTTTTATTACTGATGAATCAGATAGACGAATTTTTCTTACAAAACCAATCCCGTTCTATAAAACAGTAGAAGTATTGTTTAATAATCCTGCATATGTTCATAGAAAAATAAAAGAACTCTTAAAAAGAAGACCCGATGGGGTTTTTATAGCTACAGTAGAAGGAATTCTGGGCGTCAGTACAATGCTTGCTTGTCGTCGACTTGGCATTTCCTATACTCTCGCTTCTACTACAAATTTCGCTGAATATTTTTCTACATACATTACTCAATCAACGCATAATTTTTTCAAACCAAATATTGATATGCTTCAAGTCTTATCAAGTTTGTTATACAAGGGGGCGGATCATATTCTTGTTCCTACACCAACTATGCAAAGAAGATATAAAAAACAAGGATTTCCCGATACGGTAGTTTGGCCAAGAGGGGTTGATAGCGCTATGTTTAGACCGGCAAGAGAGGGAGAAAAAAACCCTTATGAACAATTCAACTAGTATATGAAAGAACCATTATCCATATTACTCTATCTGGGAAGAATCGGAACCGATAAAAATATTCCTGATTTTATTGATATAACTGATCAAGATATTTTTAAAGTTACTGGAAAAATATTTCACAAAGTTCTCGTGGGTGATGGACCGCGACTGGAAGAATATAGAAAAAAATATGAGAATAGTCATGTCCATTTTCTTGGTCCATATCCGCATGATCAGGTTGGTCCTTTTTTTCGTTTTGCTCGCCTTTTTGTATTTCCAAGCACCAAAGACACTTTTGGCAATGTCATGCTAGAAGCAGGAGCTTCGGGAACACCCATATTAGCTTACTCCGGCAGTGACGGGTCGTATGAAATAGGATCGCAAGACTGTGTCTTTGATGGTATAAATGGTATAAAAGTTCCCTATGGACGACCCCTTATAGATGGTTTGACTTTGGCATTAACGGTAGATCGTCAAACTTGCGCCTGTTTTACAGCGGAGAAATTTTCTTGGACAACATCTTTTAAAATATTTTTGGAAAATATCACACCAGTTAAATGGAAAAATGGACGAGCTCAAAATGGATCTTCAGAAAGAAGAAAATTCTACTGAAAAAGAATAGTTATAGGCATAGCAATTCCCTCATCAAGAGGTGAAAACTTTATCATTGGTTTTGCTACCAGTTTACCGAGAAAGGTTGTTATTTTGGTATTTAATATTATTTTGTCAAATAAACGATATGGTGATTTTTCTCTGATGACTATTTTAAATAGGTAATTGAACAATAGTAATCGCAGTTTGTTTTTTGTAATATTCAGATCAAAAAAAAATCCTTGATGATATTTCTTTGAATAAATTTTTGTGGTAGCTTTAATTTTTTTTTCTAGGTTTTGTTCAGCAAAAATTGCCTTACGAATGAGGTATAAGATATAAAAAGTATCGTAGTAAAAATTAAAATCTTGTTTTAAGTTTAATCCTTTTGATAGCTTTTTCATTTGTTTTATATATCTGAGTGCTTCTTGACCATGTCTAATAGCTTTTTTTTTGTCTACAACATACCGCTTGATAAATGAATAATTCAGATCATTTATTGATCCATTCTGCCACCAGGGAAAAAGCAGAGGCGGTACACGAGTGCGTCTAAAATATAACTGTTTTTTAGCCAATTCTTCAATATAAAAGCCTTTATTGATTACTTTATCTGATAATCTTAACAATGTGACAAAAGCATCCTCTTTTTTGTCTGATGATGTATCTGGAAAGGTATTTTTATAGAAAGTTTTAATACATTTTTTCACAGACCAGCAATCCTTTGCTATTTTGAGGATAGAATACGTGTTTAGTTCGTTCCATAAAGAGGAATGCGTGACATAAGTTAACCGCGGAGACATAGACGACCATCTTCCTTCTTGTGGCCAGGACCAAATCCCAATTATATGGTTCAATCGGGATAGTTTACTCAAATATCTTTTGTATTCCCAGCCTGTAAAGACAGGAAATTCGCCAAAACCTTCATATTCGCGCTTAGCTTGAAATTCAATAATTTTTTTCTGTTTCGTGTCAAAAATCGCATCTGACATGTCAAGATACCTAAAAAAATCACTTTCTCCGTACTTCATAGACACCACTAAATTTTCATCTTCTATATCTTTAAATACCTTTTGGTAAGTTTCTTTATTCCAGATAAGATCGCCTATCTCATAAGCTCCGACTGTCCATGTCCTTATGATTAAAGTTTTTTTATATCTATGAAATAGGGGTAATACGCTTATTATAAAAGCCCGCAGGTCTTTTGGACTTTTTATGGTGAGTTCGCTTTTGAAGTCGCCCCTTACATCTACTCCGTCTTTTTCGCCGATTCTAATAATAACCCCTTTTACTAATGGATATTTGACAAAGAGTTGTTCCAGATAATCAGCCATTAACTTAAAAATCGTAATACGATCTTTTTTTATAAAATCTTTAATTGCGCAATTGTAAAACATCAAATCCGTTTTGGTATAAATACCTAAATCTATTTCCTGTGCTATTTTAAAAAATAGACGGTAATTTTTTTCATAAGAAGTTATCTTTTTTTGCAATTTATCTGGATAAAACGACCTATTAACTAAATGGGAAAGATCATCAATGCTCATAGCGTTGTAACCTATCTTTTTTATCTGGTGAAGATAGTTTGTATAAGCTGGAATTATTTTATTGAATTTACTTTGACTGAAATTCCTTTCTGTTTCAATATCGTTAAAAGGAATTTTTGACCAATTAATTTTTCCTGTTGAAAATAAAAAAAAGGGAGCTGATGTTTCAACAATATACAGATTCATAACAGTATTTTATGACTTTCATAATGGATTTTGAGGATTGATTTAATACTACGAGAAAAAATTTGAACAATTCCTGCCACTGCTTAGAAAATATTAAAGTTCCTACGACAATAATATGGGCAAAAGATGATCAGATTTTTCCAGTGGAAATCGCCAAAAAGCTACACGCCATGATTAAAAAATCGAGGCTATTTATCGTCAGCGGAAATCACGATTGGGTTCTTTATGATGAAAATAAATGTATTGATTGTTTAGATAAAGCCATAATATAGGTTAATTTGTCATTTTGACAGCGCTGTCAATGATTTTTTCTTTATCTCTGTTTAATATTATTTTTTTCATAACTCTGATTTATTGAACATACGAATGAATAAAGAAACTTTGTCACCATATACCACGCCACGCGAGGTAAAAGATATTGTTGCCCGAGATCGATTCCTATCCTCTTGTAAACAAATACACGAAGTTTCTCCTGTTTCTGGTGGCGTTGCGCATCATGTGTATCGCGTTCGAACAGATAGTGACATTTTTTATCTTAAAATAAGAGGAAATCGTTTCGCGCAGATGCCAGAAATAGCTTGTAATCCAGTTGATATTTGTAATGAAAAAAAAGCGTTAATGGTATTTAACGAAATCTCTCCAGAAAATTTTCCTCGCATTCTATCTTTCAATGAAGAAAAATTCTATATGATTTTGACCAACGCTTTACCAAATGGTGAATTATTGCAAGATTTACTTCTTAAAGGCGACATATCAGAAAGTATGTTATTTAATCTTGGTGGGACTTTAAAAAACATCCACCAACGTTCGATGTTCTATCAACAGGATATTCGAAAAAATGGAGATAGTCAACATTATGAAAAAAAACTTTCCCAAAGGAAACATAGTCTTTGATTATGGGTATCTTTTGGGGCATATCGCGCTTCATACACTAACTTCTCCTGAAAAGATAATGGCTTCAATGGAGGCTTTTATGAAAGGTTATGGTGAAACAGACTTTAAGGAAGAAACAGTAAAAAAAATAGCATTGGGCAGTATGCTGTATCGTTTAGACAGTATTGTTCCTTATCTGGTAAATCTTGATTTCCGCAGCAAGAAAATTTAAAAATAAAAATCCCGTCGTTACTATTGCTTTTTAAGTTTATGAAGGCTCTAGACTAGGAAATTCTAACAAAACGATACTTTTTCAGTAAAACTATAAGCTCTTTGCACAACTGTTCTTTCTTCTTTCCGTATCTCCATTCGCATTCCTTTAAGTGTAGCATAAAATTTAC
>Ga0209541_10011977_pt1 | contig 13482 bp, 14 predicted proteins | sample RifCSPlowO2_01_FD_184027 | JGI IMG/M metagenome (GOLD analysis project Ga0209541, IMG submission 184027) | Groundwater microbial communities from Rifle, Colorado - Rifle CSP2_plank lowO2_0.1 (SPAdes) (version 2) | ecosystem: Environmental > Aquatic > Deep subsurface > Groundwater | place...
ATATCGGCTATGAGGTTATAACCAAACCGGTCAAGTACATTTTGGCTGGACAAATAGACGAACAGAAAATTTATCTAAGAAAGTGCGATTTTGATATGGAAGTTTGTATAGATGTCCACCGATTATTGAAAGATGGCTTTGAAAGTTTTATATTTTTTACCGGCGATGGGGATTACGCGCCTCTTTATCAATTATTAATCGGTCTTAGAAAACAAGTGATTGTTGTGTATACGACTGGTCATCTTGGCAGAGAAATATGGGAGATGAAAAAGGGGATATTTAAGGTAGAGCTTAAAAATCTTTTAGAATTTTGGCTATAAAAACAATGTCCCCCCGATTTCTCGGGGGGCGTGATTACCTTAAGTATAGCAGAACAGTATTTAGTGTCAAGTGGATAATATAATAAATGTCAAAGGATTATTACAATGTTTTAGGGGTGCCGAGGACGGCAAATGAGGACGAGATAAAGAAGGCATTTCGTAAACTTGCCCATGAACATCATCCGGACAAGAAGACGGGTGATGAGGCAAAGTTTAAAGAAATAAACGAGGCCTATCAGATATTGTCCGATCCAAAGAAGAGGTCTAACTACGACAACTTCGGTTTTGGTTACAGCGACGGAGGATTCCAATCGGGATATGACTTTGGAAGTCAGGGGGGAAATTTCTGGGATTTCTTCGGCGGTTCGCAGGGTCGCACCGGCGGAGCCGAGGACTTGTTTGAAATGTTTTCAGATGTTTTCGGCGGTTTCCGCCAACCCCGAGAGGAAGAGGACTTAAAAGGGGAGAATTTATATTTGGAATTATCCATAAATAAAAAAGATTTAGGAACCACTAAAACCGTGGAATATGATTCATTCGGAACCTGCGATGAATGTTCGGGACGGGGAGTCGCCAAGGGATATAAAATTATTACCTGCAATATTTGTCATGGCACCGGCCAAATAAGATATTCCTCAAGAACTGCAATGGGCATGTTTACTCGCATCGGAGTTTGCAATACCTGCCGAGGCAAAGGCAGGATGCCCGAAAAAGAATGTGGCAAGTGCAAGGGAGTGGGCAGGGTAAAGACCAAAAAGAAACTGGAAATCCGCATTCCGGAAAATATAGAAAATAATTACAACATAGTTATTCCAAAAGGCGGAAACGTCGGCAAGGCTGGCAAGCCGTCAGGTGATCTGGTGCTAAATATTAGGATTAAGTAGTCACGTCTCGCCCCGTCGCTTTTAAGGATTAAAATTATATTTGTTTATAATTGTCGTATGTGCGACAATTATAAAAGAGTGTTTTTGTTTAAGGTAGATTAATTAATTAAATTTAGACCGTTTAACTTATGAAAGAGGGTTTTATTATAAAATTTGTTAAAGGAATTTTTGAATTCACTGGCGATTTGAGTCGAGAGTTGAACCGGATACCTTATAAAGGATTTCGATATAGCAGTTTTAATAGCCATGACTATTCGCACAAGAAGACATATTCAGGTTTTAAAAACCTTGAGAATAGAGGCCTACTTAAACGAACAGGGAAAGACTCATTTCAATTTACTAAGAACGGGACACTTTGGCTTAAGAAATCAGTCTTTAGATATTTTAGAAATAGATATCCAAAATGGGATAAAAAGTGGCGATTGGTAATATTTGATATTCCGAGAGAATTAAACATAAAAAGAGATTCTTTGAGGAGAAGGTTAAAATATATCGGATTTATAATGATTCAAAGAAGTGTTTTTGTATTTCCTTATCCTTGCGAGGAAGAATTGTCAGATATATGTGAGCAACTTCAAATCGGTGATTACGTTGACATGGTAACAGCTGAATCCATAGGATCAAGAGAGGAAGAACTTATAAAACTTTTTAAGTTAAAATAAAATTATAAAAAGATAATACGCATCAAGACCACTGGCATTGTTTATTCTCATACTTATAAATGTCGTATATACGACATTTATAAGTGGGGATTGAATATCAAAACATACTATGATACATTACAAAATAACTTGGGTAGAAAGTAGTGAGGGAAACAGATGGACGAAAAGAAAGTTCTTAAGGTAATCGGTATTTATAGAAGGGGCTTTAAGAAAATGGGTATTCCAAAGAAAGATTTTCCCCACGACCAGCTTATAAACACTAAGGAGAATATGTTGGCTCATTGTCATGGAATGCTTGATGAGATAGAGGTGTTTGTGGCTGAAGGAAGAATAGAAAAGGCCTTCAGATGGTTGGGGTTTATCCAGGGATGCTTATGGTCAACTGGCCATTATACCTTAGACGAGTTAAAAAATCACAATCGTCCAAGTTCCGCCGACTAATGTCGGCCTTTTTTATTGTCTATGTTATACTTTTAGTAGTGGAAAAATATATTCCAAATTTTAATTTTGGGCCTTCCGGTCTTTTTGCTATTTTGGGCCTGATATTTTTGTTGCTTTATGGATTAAGCTTAGGCCGGACTCGCGCACTCATATCCCTTTTGGGTATTTATATCGCTTATGCCATCATGTCAGTGTTTCCTTATCTTGACCGCTTGCACGACCTCATCAACGTATCGCCGGAACTATACATAACACGCGTGGGATTATTTCTATTTATTTATGTGTTAGTGTTCGCCGTGCTTAACCGCTCGCTTATCAAAAACCGTCTGACTATAAAGGAAGCATCGTTTTTATCGGTTTCCATTATCAGTATTTTACAGTTAGGTCTTTTAATTACAATAATCACAAATATAGTTCCAGTCAGTGCATTAAAAATATCCGGCAACCTGTCGTATTTTTCCGAATACTTCTCAACCCACGAGGCCTTGTTTTATTGGTTCTTAGCGCCTATGGTAGTCGTGTCTTTCATGGGGGGAAATAAAAAACATAGAAGTTCGGAGGACTAATAATTGATACCTTTGCAACCGTTGCGTTTATAATGATGCGTACGAGCTGTTATAAACATTATAAACTATGGCATAATTTTATTTTCCCTTTTCTACGCGCTCTACGTATTCTCCGGTTTCTGTATTGACACGGACGACGTCGTCCTGATTTATGAATAACGGGACATTCAAGTATACGCCGGTCTCTATTTTAACTTGTTTTACTCCTCCTTGAGCAGTATCGCCCCTGATCGCGGGCGGAGCTTCAAGAACTTTAAATTCCATTTTGACAGGAAGTTCAATGTTTATAATATTGCTGTTATGTTCTATCGCATCAAGAACCGTATTCGGCTTTAAGAATTTGGCGGCTTCGCCGATCAGTTCTTCCGTCAGCAGAAATCTTTTTGACGGTTCGTTTTCATAAGAAAACCAATACTGGTCTTTATGGTTATAAAGAAATTTAACCCTAGCACGTTCTATATCGGCTTCTTCAAAAACATCAGATTGGGCGAAGTTTCTTTCAAAAATCTTGCCGTTTATTACATTGCGCATCCTAACTTGCACGGTGGGCCGTCTCTGTTGCATTTTAAGATGGTGTGTTTCAAGCACAACATATGGCTGACCCTCGTATATCAAAAATGTTTTAGGTTTTAATTCGTTTACGCCGAGTGACATATTGATTATTTTAGCATCTGTTTTAAAACTTATTTCTTAAAAATCAAAGTCAACAGGAATATGACTCCGCTGGCAAGAACCACGATGGGTCCGGGATGAAAGTTGAAGTAGTTTGCGAGTAAAATTCCTCCCAAAGCGGAAAGACCTCCGAATAACGCCGCCAATCGGGTAAAACCGGTCAAGCCGATAGAAACATTCTTAGCCGCCGCCGCAGGAACTATGACCAAAGCGCCCATCAGGAATACTCCGGTTATTTTTAATCCCAAAGCAACAATGATGGCTACCAAAAAAAGAAAGAGGAAGCTTATTTTGGAAACATTGATTCCCATAGTTTGAGCAAGTTCTTTGGAGACTACGCTCAAGGTCAATCCGCGGTATATCCGGAACATTGTAAAAAAGATAATGGCGACAAGAGCGACGGTTATCAGGGCATCTGCAGGGCCGATTTTAGTAATGTCGCCGAATAATGTTTCCAGCAGTTCCGGTTCTGGTGTTATTAATATTCCGAAAGCTAAACTAAGGGCGAAGAATATGCCCACCAAGGTCTCTGACGGCAGTTCGGTCTTTATTTCAAGGAACCATATGCCGATAATCGCCAAAAATAAAGCGGCAAAGGCGCCAAAAAACGGATTAATCCTGAAAATAAGGGCTATAGCTATTCCGGGCAGGGCAACATGGGAAATCACATCTCCAACCAGAGACATTCTTTTTAGTATCATAAACGAGCCAAGATATCCGGCCCCTAAACCAATAAAAATTCCAACTAGGAGTTGTAAAAATAAAGGATTAGTGATTGTGTTCATGTTCGTGTTTATAAAAACCCGCTTCTCCGCCGTAAAGTTTGGCAAGAGAAGCCGGATCCAGGACTATATGCGGTTCGCCATAGCAAACCATTTCTTTATTTAAGCAGATAACATTATTAGCGTATTTATAAACAATATTCAGGTCGTGGGAAATTAATAAGACAGTAAATCCTCTCTCATCTTTTAATTTTTTTAGTAAGTTATAAATTGTTTCTTCTCCACCAACATCAATTCCGGCAGTGGGCTCGTCAAACAAAAGAACATCCGGATTATCCAGAATAGACCAGGCGATCAAAACTCTCTGGAGTTGTCCGCCGGAGAGCCAGCCAAGGCGTTGCTTTAAAATATGGTGCTCGATGTGGTGTTCATCTGTAATGCCGACTGCTTTTAGAGCGCTAACTATTTCTTCTCGTTTTTTTTGTTTGAATTTAAAAAATTCTTCAACGCTTAGGGGCAGATCTTTGTCAATATTAAATTTTTGTGGAACATAACTCACTTTTAATCCGGGAGCCCATTGGATATTGCCGGAGTAAGGAATAAGGCCCAAAAGAGCTCTGAACAGTACAGATTTACCGGATCCATTGGGACCAACAATTGCTAAGACATCGCCTTTTTGAACAAAAAAATTAAGCCCCCTCAGAACCTCATTATCATCAAACCTTACTCCCAAATTTTCTATGGTTAAGATTGTTTCTTGGTTAGCCATATACAAATTATATAATAAATTTAACAGTTCACACAACCTCCATGCATACCTGCGGGGTGCCCCTTTTTCTAAAATCTACTAATTTTATAAAAAGGGCACACCCTCCGCCGGTTGGTTTGGTGATAAGCGACGATTAGCAATATAAGTTCAAACAGCGTCAACTTGAAAGCCGAGCTTCCAAGTTGGTATGCGTGTATACATTACTCTCAAAAAATTGACATATATAATAAAACATGATATACTACTGACATGATTAATTCTAATATAAAGCCTCAATATTTCGCTATCTTGTTTATTTTGATGGCGATGGTCTTCACTATTCTTCCCGCTAAAGCCGATCAAATATTTTCTTATTTCGACGATCTATCGTCCAATTTTAATTTGGACATGGGCCAAACCGGAGCCAAAATTAGCGGCGGCAGGGCATTTACAGCCGATGACTCGGTTTCTTCGAGTATTACCTCTGACATTATAACGAACCCCTCAAAAGCCATAATTAGCGCCCGTCTGGATGTTTCGGCCGGTACATCTTCCAACACCAGGATAATTTACTATATTTCCAACAATAACGGCCAAAGGTGGATGCAAGTCAATCCCGGATATACTTATTTATTTGATTCTGTGGGTAATCAATTGCGTTGGAAAGCGGTAATAACAAGAGAAAGTTTGCTTATCAGGAGCGCTTATATTGAATCGGTTTATCTTGCTTATACGGTAAGCGATACTTTGACAGTTAACCAAAATAATATTTATACTAATTCTCCATATACATATAATAGCTATAGTGTCTTAAACGGCGGCAGCGACATTAACTCTTATGTCTGTAATGCCCTGACATTAGTTGGTCTTGGCTGTAGTACATCTTCGCCTGCTATCTATGTTAGTTCTACGCAGACTGCTAGCTTTACTCCCACAACTACAACAACCGCAAACTCAAATACCTCGGGTGGTTTAGGAAACAATTCTGGCTTAACCGCTACAATTTTTACTGCAGGAGAAAAACAAGCGGGCAGCGATTCGGTGAACTTGGTCAGAGTTAAGAACCGACCTGAAATATATGAGATAGTCGGAGGCAAAAAACATCTAATTCCGACGATGGACATATTCTATGATTATGGATTCAAACTTGAATGGGTGCAGGATATAACCCAAAAACAGCTCGACAAATTTCCGAGGATAAAACTAATGCAAATTACCGGCAATAAAAAAAAGACGCACTACTTTACCGAAGGAGGAATGATACGTCTTGTCCCTGATAAAAATGTCTTCAATTCCTATGGGGACAGAGAAGAAGATATAATTATAATCAGTAAAAAGGAGTTTAACTTTTATCCTCAGAATCAATTCGTGTTTTTGGAGAATCCGCTGAACCGGGACGTCTTTCAGATCATACAGGGAAAAACTAAAAGATATGTTACGCCTCAAGCGGTAAAACGAATGAAGATAGATTTTGAACAGATCGCCCCTGTCAACCAAACCGAACTGGCTACTTACAAAACCGATAAGCCGATAGTGTTGTAAAAAAGACGCTTCAAGGCGTCTTTTTGGTTGGATATATCGAACTAATCGCTAAAATCAGCAAACGGCATAAAATATAAGCGGTGAGAATCACTTCCAGCCCTAAAAGTAAGGGATTATAATGGTCGGCTATTCCGTGTATTGGATAATCGAACCAAGGCCACAAATACGGCCATGCCCTGTTTTTGTGCGTTATCACGTCAATCGCTATGTGAAAAATTCCCCATCCTGCGAAAAAAGCCATCATCCGGCTGTAGTGAAATTTTTGGCCCAGGATGAATCCGAAGAAGAAAATGCCGAAGATTGGGATAGAGTGTAAACACTTAGATGCGATGATCAGCGGTTCAGAGTGGAGGAAGAAATCAAATATGAGGAATATGTCGGGCAAAACTGCTCCCGTTACGATATAAACCGGCCGAATGTTTGTTTTCAGCTTACGGTTCAAAAGTCCGTTGAACCAGCAGGCCAAAAGACCGTGGTTTTGAGTTAACAAGATCACCTCTCCCATTTTAAATGAACTATTCCAACTGCGAGCCGAGAAAATCAGGATGCCCATTCATGAAACTTTTGGCATCCATTTCTTTTCCGCCCTCAAGCTGGATTGACTTGATAATAAGATAACCCGTTCCAGTTCCAATAACAATGTCATTATTCATTTTTTTAACCATTCCCGCCGCATTTTCCTCTATCTGTGGATAACCTACATCGCAAGTCGGTATATTGATAACTTTGCTTCTTTGTCCTGAGTTTGTTGAAGGATTCCACACAGTCCATGTGCCCGGTTCGGGATTTAATGCTCGGATTTGGTTGTATATTTTATCGCAAGATTCAGACCAATTTATGCGCCCGTCTTCTCGTAAGAACATTTTTGTAAATGTGGCCTGGCTGTGGTCCTGCTCAATCGGCTTAATTTTTCCGTTCAAATATTTTGGCAAAACTTCAACAAGTAATTCGCTTCCTAATTTAAATAATTCTTTTGCCAACTCATTATGATTTAAAAATTGAAAATTTAAAATTGAAAATTCTCGCTGTGCGAGAATAGGGCCATGGTCTACTTTTTCGTCAATAACCATTATGGAAACACCCGTTTCTTTATCACCGTTTAGTATTGTGGTTTGGATAGGGGAAGATCCTCGGTATTTTGGAAGCAAAGAAGGATGAATATTTAAAAATCCATAACGCGGAATATCTAAAAAATTTTTAGGAATAATTTTGCCGTAGGCGGCAATGACGCAGATATCGGGTTTCAGGTTTTTAAATTCTTCAAAAACCGACTCATCTTTTAAAGATTGTGGTTGGAAGCGAGAAACATTGTAATTGTTTTTTATGAGGGCTTCCAAAACCGGCATTGCAAAATCTGGAGTTCCAAAGAATACTATATTTAGATTATTTTTCATTAGCCCTGTCTTTAATTGTTTTACCGTGGAGGTGGTCTGTTTCATGTTGAAGGACTCTTGCCAAGAATCCGCGAGCTTTTAATTTGGTTTTGTTACCATTTTTGTCGATGGCTTTTATTTTGATTTTCTTGGAACGTTTAAGATTTGCTCCGTATCCTGGAATGGAAAGACATCCCTCTTCCAGCTCATCTTTGTTTTTGGAGTACTCGGTAATTTCTGGGTTGAAAAAAACGTCGGGGACATTATTCTCGGCTGCTAATCTCTCATCAATAACAAAAATACTTAAATCCTTGTTTATCTGATTTGCCGCAAGGCCGATGCCCTCATTCTCTTTCATTGACTTCTTCATATTTAAAACCAGCTCTTTAAACAAGCCGTTCCTGATATCTTTTAATCCGACCTTCTCGGTTTTTTTAGCCAGTATTTTGTTCGGAATTTTTGTAATTTCCACCTAAATAATATAGCTTTTTTTACCGAACAATTCAACAGCTTCGCCTCATCATTTTTCTGATTCGCTTCCAGCCACATACCCCCGACTCGACCGATAGTCCTCGCTTCCTGCGAGCTTCGGCTATCTACATGCTCGGCGTTTCGAAGAGCCAAGCCGAAACGCCTGCGCAAGTTCTCCCTGTGGGTATATGGTTGGTGGCTTTGTTAATATAAAAACAATGAGGCTACGCTTTTTGCATAACCATCTGAACCAAGAACAACATTGGAATCTACCAAATTTCTTGGTCAGAACTGTTTGTATTGAGAGTAGGAATTTCAATCTGTCCTTCGGCCTTTTTAGGCCTACCTTCAAAAGCAGATTTATAAATCTTAGGCTCCGGCATATCCGGACTTTCTTCAAATGCTGGGTTCAAGATTAATTTTCTGTTTTTAACATCTATGTATCCCTTGATAAATTTAGGCGGCAATCTATATGGATTTAGTTCATTATTAGAATCCTCCCACAGATGCTTGTCAAAACCCATTCCTCCATGAGATCGTTCCATATTTTTAGGAAGCATAACAACAATGATCGCTTTCGCATCCAGATGTGGCCAGTTAATAATTTTATTTAAGCCCTCGTTGGTATTCTCAAGACCATAAGCAGTGGTATCGAGATTGGGTGCCTGTTTTGCTTGAAGTCCTTCTCTTAAAATTTGCTCAGCTGCTTCTATCCTTGTTCCGTGACCATAGGTTACAAATCGTTCGTCAAAGATAGGAGATAGCTCTTGCCTAAAAGTTTCCATCTCAATCCCAGAAAGGTTTGTCTCTTTTTTTGTCACAGACATGTTCAATTTAGATTCAAATCCCATATCTTTAATTTAACCACCAAAAAGTTCTAATGTCCACAAAGAGCCAACCGACCTTTTAAGCCATTTTCAACGGCTCACATAGTGAGCCGTTGATTTATTTTTTTATTATTTTTAATCTCTATGGCCAATCATAATTTACCACTAAAGCAACCGGCGGAGGGAGCATGCTTTTATGAAATCAGCAGAATTTCAGAAAAGTATGCTCCGCAGCATGCATAGAGGTTGTGAGGTGCTATTGAAATAAAGTATCGGGCGGAGCGGATTTATATTATCGACCTTGGGTCGATGTCAATTAACCAGTTTGAGGGAATATATTTTAGGATATCTTTTATGTTTTCAAGTTCGGGTGATATTTTTAAAATAATGTTATAGACAAAAAGACCTTTCTCTTTTTCAACAAATGACTGGTAAGAATCTATTATTTTAATTTTTTGTGAAAGTCCAAGCTGGCTCATAGCCATTTTTAATTTGCCGCTTAAAATCCTTGCTTCGTATGAGGCCTTGTCTTTGTACTTATGTCTGAATGTCAGTTTTATCAGCCGGGAGTAGGGAGGATAGGAAAAAATCTTTCTCGTTTCCAATTCTTTGTCATAGAAATCTTTATAGTTTCCTTCGCTTGCCGTTAAAATTGCCCGATTTTCTGGATTATAAGTTTGTAATACCATGTTTTTTGGCAGGAAATCCAGCAATTTTTCTATCTGGTAAAATAATCTTTCCTCTGTTTTGAAATCGGGAACGCTGATTAAACTGTCGGCATTTAAGACGCAGATTAAATCAAATTTCATGTTGTAGCGATGGCTGAAGACCATCTGTGTTGCTATTAAAATGGAAGTGCGGGGTTTTTTAATCTCGTTAGTTATATCTTCTTCTTCCGTTGCATTTTTCACTACATCAGCATCAAGGATTTGAACTGGCACTTTATCGGCACCGCTCATGGCAATCAGTTTCTGAATCTCGTCATATATTTTTTGGGTGCCGACAGGGCCTTGTGTTTTAAGCTTGTAATTGTTGCAGTTAGGGCAGTTTGTCGGCATCTTCAGGCGCCGGGAACAATGGTGGCAGACCAGAATGAGATCTGTAGTTTTGTGAACCCGGAAAGCGATGCCGCATTCCTTGCATTTTACGGCATATCCGCAGTTCTGACAAATTAGCACGCCGGAATGTCCACGCCGCGGAGAAAATATAAGTATTTTTTTGCCTGCCCCGCTCCAAGCCCGCCCCTTTTCTGAATGGCGGTCAGCGGATAAGCTTGGGGCGGGGTTTTGGTTGCCCGGATTTATTGCGGAAAAAAACTGGTCCCTGAATTCCCGGCTGAACGGGGAAAAATTGCCGTTTTTTATTTCTCCGACCATGTCTATTATCTTAACGGAAGAACGGAAGGGTTTTTTATCCAGCAGTTCGTATTTTTTATTTTTGAGGCGGTAATAATTTTCTATTCCGGTAATTGGTGAGATAAAGATTAACTTTGCTCCGTGAAGACTGGCTATTGTTTGGGCCAAATCAGGAGTGTTGTATTTAGGGGTCATGTCGGATTTATAAAATTCATGAAGAACGTCATCCACAACAAGAAGCCCTAAATTTTTAAAAGGTGCAAAGAGCGCTTGTCTTGTGCCTAATATTATATCCGCCTGACCGGATTTGATTTTTTTCCATGATTCGTAAAGTTTTTTGTTGTTCAACCCGGAATGGACTTTTACGACATTATAATTCAGGGATAGATTCTCATAAAAATACTGAAGAGCGGATGTATCGGGGATGATAAGCGCGACTTGGTCAAGTTCTCCCGTCGTCTTTTTGATGAAGGGCAGAATATTATCTAAAGTTTCTTTGGTGTTGGATAAAAGAAATAAAGGTTTGGCAAGGCGACGCCTTGCTTCCGGCAAGGCGTCGCCTTGCGAGTGACTTTGTAAAAAAGATGTTTCATAACCTTTTTTTAAAAAAAAGGAAGGGAGAACTGTTTTTAGGCAATATCCTAATGGAGCGTAATAATATCTTGAGAGCCAGAGAGCAATCCTGAACTGATTATTGCTGATTTGGGATGATTCATTTACAACAGATGATAATTGTTTAAGCTGAAAACCCGATTTTTTAAGAGATATTTTCCTGTCTTCAAGGGGTGTTGAGACGACGACAGCGGCACGAATCTTCCTGTTGCCGAACGGTATTTCTACTATTGCTCCTTTGTCCAGTTTTTTATTAAAAAAATAGCTCAATAGTTGAGGCGCGTTTGGCGGGAGAAGGGTTAAGGGTATGACTTCAATGATATACATGAATATAGTATAGAAATAGAGTTATAATTAGGTTATACTAAAGAATATGAAAGTTAAAGTCCGCATAGCCCCATTACCAACCCCGATACCATCGCCTACGGCGAGCTACGGAGCAGGCGGGATTTTTTATGATTAAGGTAAGAATTGCCCCAAGCCCAACTGGTTATCTTCACATAGGTACGGCGCAGTCGGCGCTTTATAATTGGTTATTTGCCCGAAAAAATAAGGGAGAGTTTTGTTTACGCATCGAAGATACTGACCGTGAACGCTCAACCAAAGAGTATGAACAAAGTATTTTAGGTGCGTTGGAATGGCTTGGATTGAAATGGGACGGCGAAGTTGTCCGGCAATCGGAGAGAATGGATAAGTATAAAGCCGCTTTGGAAAAATTATTGGCTGAAGGTAAAGCGTTTTACTGTCATCATACTAAAGAGGAACTGGAGACAGAGCGCAAAGAACAGGAAGAAAAAAAAGAAGCCCCGATACATGTTTGCTCGCACAAAAACGAAACAAAAAGAAAACAACCAGGCGGAATTATCAGATTGGCCATTGGAAACAAAACCATTTCTTTTGATGACGAAATAAGAGGGGAAATAAAGTTCGAGTCCTCCTTGTTGGGGGATTTCAGTATTGCTAAATCATTGAATGAACCGCTATATAATCTTGCTGTTGTTGTTGATGATGTCGATATGGAAATAACACACGTTATCCGCGGCGAAGACCATATTTCAAACACGCCCAAGCAGATATTAATACACGAAGCCTTGTTTAGAAGTTCAACTTCTAAACAATTGCCGGTTTTTGCGCATTTGCCATTAATACTTACCCCCGATCGTTCTAAGCTTTCCAAGCGTCATGGAGCTGTGGCAGTGGTGGACTATAAAAATGATTATCTGCCGGAAGCGATAATAAATTTTCTTGGGACAATGAGCTTTACGTTTAGCAAGGAATTCCTGACAAAAGAAGAGATGGTGGGAGAGTTTGAGTTAGCTAAAGTCCATAAATCGGGGGCAATATTTGATGTAAAAAAACTAAACTGGCTTAATTCACAATATATTAAAAAATTATCGCCGGAGGAATTCAGAAAAGTCCTTCGGCAAGCCCAGGATAAACCCATAGATATTCCCGATGCTGCGGTAATGTTAATCACCGAGCGCTTGGAAAAATTAAGCGATGTACACAACTTTGATTATTTTTGGAAAGAACCGAGTTACGATTCAAGCCTTCTTGGTTGGAAGGACTTTTCAAGAGATGAGATAAAGAATTCTTTGAATGAGGTAAAAATGATAGTTGAAAGTTGGAATTGGGATGATTTTAATAAAGATGTTTTGCGGTTAGCGCTGGATGATTTGGGTAAAAAATTAAGTGATCGAGGGTTGGTCTATTGGCCTTTCAGGGTCGCATTAACCGGCCGAGAAAAGTCGCCTGATCCCGTTGAAGTTGCTTTTGTTCTCGGAAAAGAAAAGACCCTGGATAGGGTCGAAAGGGCCGTAAAGTGATCACGTAGACAAAGTAGGTCTAATATGAAAGTCATGGTCACAGTGTCCACAAGTTACAACTGTTACTTCTTGCTTACAATTAGGGCAAATGATGTCGGTTCGGGTGGTCAGTTTCATTTTTCATCCTCGAAGAGTAAATGCCACACAATAATATAATTAAAATTAACAAAAGTCAAGTCCATTTTTTCTTATTGCTATTAGCTGTTAGCTATTGGTTATTGGTTGGCGTCTCCGGCGTCGCGGCCCGGACCGACGAAGAAAAAATGGCCGATTTGAAGGCCCAGATCCAGGCGCTTGAACAGCAAGCCGAGCAGTTGAAAGGAACTATCTCTCAAAAACAGGAACAGGTCGATACCCTGAAAAATCAAATCGCCAACCTTAAAAATCAGATCACATCTCTGCAAACGCAAATTTCCCTGACCGGAAAAAAAATAGACAAAACCAAGATGGAACTAAGTGAT
>Ga0209541_10011978_pt1 | contig 13482 bp, 17 predicted proteins | sample RifCSPlowO2_01_FD_184027 | JGI IMG/M metagenome (GOLD analysis project Ga0209541, IMG submission 184027) | Groundwater microbial communities from Rifle, Colorado - Rifle CSP2_plank lowO2_0.1 (SPAdes) (version 2) | ecosystem: Environmental > Aquatic > Deep subsurface > Groundwater | place...
CCTCTGCATTTTTTCCTTTTTTTAATAAAGAGCCGTATAAGATTCCACAGTCTGCATTTTTTATATTTTTAAGATCATTAACCCATCTTTTTACATAATTAGGGCTTTGTTCTGCTTCTCTTTTTAATAGAAATTTAATATATTGTTTTGTATATTCATTCTTTAAAGTTAGGTTGTAAAATCTAGCTTTTCCTTTTTCTTTTGAAGTGATTATATTTTCTCTTTCAAGTCTTTTGGCAATTTTTAAGGCTCCCATTGAACTCATTCCTAATTTTTTAGCTATGCTGTTTGCATTATATTCAGTTTCAGGGCTTTTGAATACAAGCAATACAAACTGCATTTCATTCTCTGTTATTTCCATATAAATTCACAGTTTATATATGTAAACTTTAAGTTTATATAACTTTCGGTTCCGAATAAAATCTTTTTATTCTTTTTTTGAGTGTAAAAATAGAAATTAAGCGCCGCGACTCGGATTTGAACCGAGATATCCTTTCGGAAACAGGTTTTCAAGACCTGCGCAATACCAGGTTATGCGATCGCGGCATGTGTAAATTTAAGAAAAGTTCCTTTATAAATTTTGGTGAATCCTTCAATTTCTCGAAATCCAGCCTATAATTGACCATGCTCTCTCGCCTTTTAATTGGTTGAATTCAAGCCTTAATCTTATCCAGTCAAGAACCATATGAAACATAAGTCCTATAAAAACAAAAATGAACTCTTTTACAAATAATGATAAAATAATTAATAATGTCCAAACTTCAATTGTATGAAATATATGGAACGAATCTTCTTTTTCATTTTTACGCTTGTTATTAATCTCATTTCCAGATAAGCAGTACAAATAGGAATTCTTTAAGCTAAAATCTCCTTCTTTAGCTATGTAATAAAAATAATGGTCAATATCAAACACAAATCCTGATAAGAAAACAATTAAGCTGTTAATCCCTATAAACGGATATAATACTAATGAAAGTATTAGCGTCAATACTATATGTGTTGAAAGCATCATTTTATAAAAAATCTATAGAAAATTATTTAATACTATCTTCTCTTCTTTCTTGAACCTTTTCCCATAAGTTTTACAGCAATCATTCTTTCAAGAGAATCAATCTTTTTTTCAACAATGTACATTCTTCTTAAGCTGTAAATTATGCCGAATACAGCTCCTAATAAAATATACAAAATTATCGTGTTAACATCAGCCATAATATCACCTGTTTAAACTATATTTTTCATTATTTATAAAGTTATTTGTTCAGATAATTTATTGTATTGTAATATTGGTTGTATCTCTTTTTCATCATATATGATCTCTCCGCATTTTGAGCATTTCCAAGCATCTACTTCAAACTTATGAAATGTATCCCGTATTTTTTTCATATTTTCATTGCATTTCCAGCAGTGTATTTTCATTTCAAATTAGTTATAGCAATCTGATTTAAATCTTGCTATTCCTTAAGCAGCTTTTCCAGCATGACTCCAAAAGCAGGTCTTGTGATTAAAACCCCGAATGTAACTCCTACAATAGTTGTAAATGCAAATCCTCTAAGCAGTCCTGCAACACTCCATATTAATGGCAGCATTGCAACAACAGTGCATGCATAAGCAGTAAGGATTATGAAAAATGCCCTTTTTATTTTTTCTTTTAATCCAAAAACTTCTTCTTTCTTCTTTTTCAAAGTTTCATCAGTAATCACAATTTGATCATCTACACCTGTTCCAACAGAAGCAATAATCCCTGCAATAGAAGCCAGATCTAAATTCCATTTGAACAAAGAGGCAAATCCTAAAATTATAGTTATCTCGCTGATTAAGGTAATCATCATTGGAATTACAATTTTAAATCTTCTGTATCTAATATAAATAACTCCTAATACTCCCATCATAGCAACAAATCCGGTTATGAACGCATTTTTAATGAAGCTTTTTCCAAACAAAGGGCTTATGCTGTCTATCCTCTCAATGTTTAATTTAAACGGCAGGCTTCCAGTTTCTAAAACCGTCTGTAACTTCTTCATTTGCTGAGAAGCATCATCAAAAGCCTCTCTCTGATCAGCTCCGATTCCAGGTCCGCTTATTTGAATATCTGTTGAAGCGCTTCCCTTCAAGCTAGCTGCAATTGTCAAGCTGTCATAAAAATTACCGTCTAAGTAATAATCTATATTCTGACTTAATATCTGGCCGCCTTGTGGAGTGGAAACAATGTCAAGATCTTTTGTAGCTTCTGCAAATTTTGCTGCAGCATCAGGACTTAGTTTTATTGCAAAATCAAAAGTGCATCCATATGTTCCAGCATCTCTTTGAGAGCAGGATCTTATCCCGGAGCAGGTACCGTCATCTTTGCAGACAAAAGGAATTTCTTTTCCACCGGTAAACACAGTTTGATTGGCAACTTTAGCTTCAAATAATCCTTGCTGGGAAATCAGCCCTTCAATTTCGTCTTTGCTTGCTCCCGCGATTTCAATAAGAACAAATTTTTCATTATTAATTACAGAAGACCTTATGCTCAAATCTCTCAATCCGTAAACATTTAATCTCTGTCCTATAATGTTTATCAGTTTGTCAACATCGTTATCCTGAATAGGCTCAGCAGAAACAGGCTTTAGCAGAACCCTTGTTCCCCCAGCCAAATCAAGCCCTTTTTGTATATTCGTATGCAGTTCGCCGTCTTTTATTACAGGAGCAATAGCTAGTATAGACATTATTAAAACTACAATTAGTATATTTATCCTAAGCCCAAATGTTTTCATCTTTATGTTTCCTCTTGCAGTACCATACTAATATCCCGGCATTCATGAAGTAAGTTGATATAACATCAGTTATCAAAGCAATATTGATTATCAAGAACATCTGCTTCAAAACCAGGCTGTTTGTTATGAAATACCCGATGGTTAAAGCAATAAATGTAGTAGCAGTCATTGTCAGCCCGGTTTTAGCTGAATCAATTATCCTTTCATAAACATTGCCGCCGTCTTTTCTTTTTAAAACTTTAACAGTCATTAAAATATCTGTATCAACACTATATCCGATTATGAGCAAAAATGCAGCAATGCCCGCAGTGTTTATCTTAACCCCCAGTAAATCAATAACTGCCATAGGAGTTACAATATCTAAAAAAGCGCTTAAAATTACTGCAGCACTTGGAACAAAAGTCCTGAATGTTATAAACACAACAATGGCAATTAAAATAAAAGCCATAACTATTGCTTTAATTAAATCCTTGTAAAATCCTTCCCCCAATGAGCTTCCCACTTCTTCAACGCTGAATTCTTCTTTAGTTAATTTTTCTCCTATGCTGTTTTCAATTTCCAATTTTAATTTGTCAGAAATACCTGTTTCAGAAATTTCAACTATCGCCCCTATGTCTTTATTTCCAGTAAAATCTCTTAAGTTTCTTACAAAAACATCAGTTTTTAATTTATCTTCTAAATCTGCTTGTAATTTATCTACGTCAATATTTTCTTTATAGACAGTAGCGCTTATCCCTCCTTTTAAACTGACATCTCTCTCAAATAAATCTCCGGTTTTATAAAAATGATTTCCAATTATAATTAATCCAAAAACTAAAAGTAAAAAAGGAATTATCAAAGCTTTCTTATAGTTCTTTTCTAGAGTTTTTTCCCAATTTACCATTAATCAAAACCTAAGTAAATATATTTAAATAATTAACCATTTAGCCTAATAAATGCAAATCGAAATTCTTAGACTAAGCCATAGAATTCAGCGTGACCCTCGGTTATCTACACATGTTGCTTTAACTTCACGTGCTTTTTTAGCCTCTAAATTATACTATTCAGGAAATAAAGATTCTTCTTTAGAAGATTCAATAAACAAGGTTACTGAACAATTTGGAGGAGATTTTGAAATAGAATACGTTAAAGACGCAGTAAAATTAATTAAAGAAAAAAAGAATCAAGAATTTTTAATTTTACATTTAACTTGTTATGGGTTGACTTTGCCTTCTGTTTTGCCTAAAATAAAAAAATATTCTAAAATTTTAATTATAGTTGGAGGAGAAAAAGTTCCTTCCGAAATCTTTGAATTGTCTGACTTTAATATTTCAATTACATCTCAACCAATCTCGGAAGTTTCAGCTTTGGCTATTTTACTTCATGAGTTAAATAATGGGAAGGAATTAACTTCAAATTTTAAAAACGCTAAAACTAGAATATTACCTTGTGAAAGAGGAAAAAAGATAGAAAAGTAAATATTTATTTCTTAGCTATTTTCCAAACTTCATTGAAATAAGTCCTATAATTCTGAGCTATTTCTTTGCTTTGTATTAATATTCCTACAGGTTTATTTCCCCAAGCAATTTCTAAAATCATATCTTGGTAGATATCAATTGTTCCAGGCAAAGGAAATTCAACATACTTAGAATCTATAAAAGAAGCAGTTTTCTTTACATATTCCGATTTAGCCCATTGCTTTGAGCTCAATCCTCTAAATCTTATATTAATACTTTTATAAAAAGGAGCTAGTCTATAATAAAAATTATCAATCTCTCCTGCAAATTCTTCTTTGTAAGCATAAAAAAATAATGCAATTTCTTTTTTATCTATATCTGAAAACATTTTTTCATACGCAGTTCTTAATCCTTTTATTCCAATAAAAATTTCTGCTTCTTGTTTATCCATAGTAAATTTTGTACGTTTTTCTAATTCAGGAATAATTTTATTTAATCTATCTCTACTTTTTTCAATTTCTAATTCTTGTTTATCTAGAAACTTATACAATAACTTAGGCTCTATAGATTGAAAATATTTTGTCTTTTCTTTTATTATGAAACTTACAATTCCTTTTTCTATTAATCTTTGAAGAACCTCGTATATCTTTGAATAAGAAATTCCTGACTTTTTGGCTATTGGTCCTACGGTTGAACTTCCTAATTCCAACATTGCTAAGTAGGCTTTTGTCTCGCCACCTGTCAAGCCCAGAGATTGTAGTTCTTGCTCTATCATAATATCCTAAGGATTCTTGAGTTTTTAAAACTTACCATTATATACCCCTATAAGGGGAGATATATTTTAAATATTAGTTTATTTCCATTACATAGTAACAAAATAAAAGACAAAAAATGAAAAATAAAACTCAATATAATAAATTTTACAAGGATTATGCCGAAAAGACAGAGGCATTAGAGGAAGAGAGTAGAAGAAAACTCTATGAAAATTTACCTAATTTATCAGGGAAAAGATTACTTGATGTAGGATGTGGATCCGGACATGATGCTGAGTATTATAGATCTCAAGGAGCAAAGGTATGGGGAATAGATGTTTCCGAGAAAGAAATTGGATTAGCCAGAGGTCGTGTAGATGGTTCTTTTGAAGTTGGAGAGATGGAGAGTTTACCTTATGAGAATGAATCATTTGATGTTGTTACAAGCAATTATGCTTTACAATCTTCTGAAAATGTTCAAAAATCACTATACGAGATTATTCGTGTAACAAAATCAGGAGGCTTAATTGTTATTCTAACAAAACATCCAGTAAGAAGTTTATTAGAAGGACATGTTAATGACGGACGATCTGATTATTTCAATCAAGGAATTGTAACATCGCATATTTTCAATCGCACTATAGAATTAAAAGAACCAGGACACACAATGATGGAGTATTTCAATCCAGAAGTTTTAAGTCAAGCAAGACTAGAATCTCTTAAAGAGATATGTGACTATCCAAATAGCGATCAAGTTATTGAAAACTTAAAATATCCTACTTGTATGATATTAAGGTTTAGAAAAAATTAATTTGATTAATCAAAAAAGTAAATATTTATATACAAAAAACCTTATTTTCTAGGCAATATAAGAGGTGTTTACAATAAAGAAACTATTATTTTTACTAGTATTAATAATCTTTACATACTCAACTTTAGCATTTACTTTAGACATTAATCAGTCCAAACTAGGCTCAGAAAGAAATCTGGCAGGAAATATTTTACTCCCTTCAGATGTTTATGAAAAAGAATCTCTAATAAAGCTTTCAATTGATGGAAATTCAAAGGAAAAATCTCTTTCAAGTTTAGTCAACTGCACTCAAAACTGCAATAAAGAATCATCCAGTTTCTATTCATCATCAGGAGCAGCAGACACGAGCATAATCGCACAGAATTTCTTAACAGGCTTGAGAATAAGAAAAGGCTCTTCAATAAGCATAGATGCAAGTTTTAATATCTCTAATTCAGATTCAAATTATCCTGATTCTCCTTCAATAGATGTTGGAAACGACGGGATTATAGAATGGGGGTTTAAAGGCCAGGCAACAAACCCAACTACATGGGTTAATAATCCATTTAGAGGTCCTGATTTCATTTCACTGCCTGAAGAGTTAAACATTGACGCTTTAGGTACATGCCAGAATATTTTCTTAAATGCATCAAACAAATTCAGAATAAAATCTTACTTAAAGAAATCAGTTTCAAGCCCTCCAAGTCTTGGAGTTTTTATTAGGGGATATGAAACAGCAATCAATTCATGCTCAGCTTTGCAGGATGCATTTTCAGAAATTGCATGTGATGTTTCAACATCAGATCCATTGGAAGATGGGGATTATAATATCTGCTTGACATCTCCATCATCAGGAATAATCCTGGGGGTAAATTCAACAGCAAAACTTCCTTATGGAAAGAGATGCACTTCATCTTCATGTTCTTCAACGAATGTAGATTACTTAATCCAGGCTCAGTCAGCAGATTTTATCACAACATTGCAGTCAGAGCAGAATTTTCTTGAATCAAATACAAATCAAGGAGAACTTTTAAAAGATTCAGTAGGAAACTACCTGCAAAATTGCAATTTGGAAGATGATTATTGCATAGTTCCGATTAAAATCTCTGCCAAGAATAATGCAAATGTAAAAATCTCTAGTTTGTTATATGTAGAAACTTTATCCGACAGTCAGTCTTATAACAGGAATAAATTTTTATTAGGAGTTGAAGACAAGGGAAAAAAAGATTTCTACAGGACATCTGCAGAAACAAAGATTCCATTAGCTTCATTTGGATTATTAACCCCCAAATCTCTCGGAAGCTATACATTAAACGTTGAATACGGCTTAAACACATTGAGCATTCCAATTGAAGTAGTCCCGGCACCAACTGCAAAAATCTCAATATCAAGTGAAATCTCTCCCACATCTTCATTGATAACTTTTGATGCTTCCAATTCCAGCTCAAAAGACAATTTAACCTTGTCTTATTTATGGAGTTTCGGTGACGGAGCTAATTCTCCGCAAAAGACTGCAACTCACTCTTATTTAGCTTCAGGAACTTACACAGTAACCTTGACAGTAAAGGATGAAAATGACATTTCAGACGTTGACACAAAGACAATTGAGATATTTTCAGAAACAGCAACTCCCGAATTAGTTTCAAATACAATAACACAGTTAACAACTTTAAGAGACAAATTCCTTAATAATGATGAAGACGTTAAAACTGTCTTTTTATCTTTAGGCTTTGATAAAGAAATTGAAGCTCATCTTTCAAGATTATCTTTGGAGCCGGGCTTGTCAGAATCAGAGGTAAATTCAATGTTGAGCTCAATTCCAACTTCTATATTAATTCAAAATAAATTATTGGTCTCGCCTTTTTTAACTTCAAATGAAATAAACAAGATTTATGGCTATGAAACAGAAGAATACAAATTAACCTTGCAGGAATTTAACTCAAAATTTGAGAGCAATGTTGATATAAAGCAGATTCTATTGTCATTCCCAAAAGAAAATCAAAACTTTATTCTAATTAAGAAGACAATAACAACACCTCAGCCAATAAGCGATGTTTCAGTTATAGAGGCAGTTCCAAACTTGCTTGTTCAGACTGAAGATTCTTTGGAATTCTTGGAAGCCCAGCCAGAAATAACCAAACTTTCAGATTATACAAGCGCGAAATTTACTTTAGATTCACTTACTAACTCATTTTCAATCACATATAAAGTAAATTCAAACAATTTTAATGGAGCGAAAAATACAATTTCAATGATAGTCCCTAAAGACTTAAGCCCTAGTTTAGCCCCATTTGATTGTGGAAATAGAGTTTGCAACCCTGCAGAAGATTCATTATCATGTCCTGAAGACTGCTCCAAGCCCGAATCTGATTTTCCATTGATGAATTTCTTAATTGCAGCGATTTTAATAGTTTTAATAGTTTTAGGAGGCTGGAAATTTAAATTGTATAAAACGTTAAAGTTGGATAAAATACCTTCTTTATTTGCAAAAAAATCTCCTTTCCATTCAGGATCTGAATTGGCTAAAGTAAGAAATTACATAATTAAAGCCCAGGAAAAAGGCTATTCAAAAGAGAAAATAACCTCTGTTTTATGGGAGCAGGGCTGGACTAAATCCCAGATAAATTACGCTTTTAATAAAATAAAATGATAAATATAAATAATAAAGGTTATTTATTGATGTTATGAAAGTGCTTGATTGGCTTTTGTTAAGGAGTTCCGAATTTAAAACTATTTTAAAGGATTCTAAAACTCATAAAAACAACACTAAAAATTCATTTAGAAAAGTCAAAAGAGACAACATTTTAATTGTTAAAAAATTAAGGCAGCATGAAGATAAGCTTATGAGATTAAATAAAGAGATAAGCAATATAAAAGGTAATACTATAAAAATATATAAAAAGAAGTAATTTAATTGTTAATAAGTATTTATTATATTGACAACTTCTATTTTGAATACTTCTCGGCCAATTCTCCGCCTCTAATAACTTCCTGTATCTCTTCTCCTTTTTCAGTTAAAGAGTATAACTTTCCAATAGGTAAAAAAATGAATCGATTAAGAATACCATTACAAATTTTTAATAATGAAGCTTATCTTAAGAGGTTTATACGGGGATTATTTGATACAGATGGAAGCTTTACTCGGCATCATAAAAACTCTGGAGCGATTGTTGAAATTAGTTCGGGAGATAAAGAGTTCTTAAAAGATATTAGTTTGGCATTGAATAAACTAAAATTCAAGACAAATGAAGGAGCAAGAGGGATTAAAATTTATAAAAAAGAACATATTGAAAGATTTTTCAAAATTATTAAGCCTTCAAATCCAAAACATAATTTAAAATACACAACATTTAAAAAACAAGGATTTGTTCTTTTTACATTAGAATTAATGAAGCGCGTCGATAGTTCAATGGCTAGACGTTAAAAACGGGCTAAAATTTCGCCCTTCCATTAACAAGAAGAGAGGCGATGATCGGGGTTCGAATCCCCGTCGACGCATTCATTCAATTCTAAACACTTAAAAATCCAAAAATCCTCTAATTTACTATGGTAAAAAATATCTTAATCTTTTCAGCACATGGCGATGATGAAATTATAGGTATGGGGGGTTCTATTCTGAAGTATTTAAATGAGGGCAAATCCATAATCCAGACAGTATTCACAACAGGAGAAAAATCCCATCCTCATTTTAAGGAAGAAATAATCACAAACATAAGAAGGAAAGAAATGGAAAAAGTGGCAAAAAAAATAGGAATAAAAAAATTGATTTATTTTAACCTTAAAGAAGGAAGTATCAAAAAAGGCATAGAAGAAAATGAAATAAAGCCTCAAATAAAGAAATTGATCGAAAAAGCCAACCCTGAAAAAATATTTACTGTTTCAAGCTCAGAAATCCATCCTGATCACAGAGCGGTGAATGAAGTTATTTTGGAGATTGTAGATTCATTAAATAAAAAATACCAGGTTTATACTTTTAATATCTGGACATTTCCGAAATTAATTCCAGATCCGTTTATTTATACAGACATTTCAGATAACTTTTGGAAAAAAATAGATTTAATGAAAGAGCATAAAAGCCAGTGGATTTCAATTTATTTGCAGTTAATCCCTGTCATATTCAGGGCAAAATATTACGGCTATAAGAGCGGATATAAATATGCTGAAAAATTTGAAAGGATAAGATGAAGATTTTGTCAATAATTACAGGAATAGGGTATGGTCATGCAACCAGGCAGGAGGCCGTATTATGGGAGCTGGAAAAACAGGGAGCTGAAATTGTAGTTGCTGCTTACGGAAATGCATTTGATTTCTTTGAATACAGATATGAGTCATTAAAAATAGACGGCCCAAAGTTCCCGGAAAAAAATTCAGAGTTCTCAGAATTCAAAACTTTCTTAATGAATCTAAAGCTCCCTTATTATTATGTAAAAAATTATTTTAAATTAAAGAGATTAGTCAGAGCATTCAATCCAGATTTAATCATCTGTGATTTTGAGCCGATAGGATTGTATCTAGCAAAGAAAAAGCCCCATGTTGTAATGTTCAACTTTGATCCAATAATGTACAAGGAAAGTTTTAAAATAAAAAAGCACTATTTTCAGCATAAATACATTACATGGGTTTACAATAAGGCAAAAAAAATAAATGCTAAAATCATAATCCCAGCTTTTGAGAAGCATGATTCTTCAGAGTATGAATTTGTTAATCTTATTGTAAGGCCTCTTCCAAAAGAAACTCAGAAAAATCTCTTAGCCAAGTTAAACTTAAACAAGCCGCCGATAATTATCATGTTCGGCGGATCTCATTTTGCAACTCGCTTATTATACAAAACTCAAAACCTTCTGCATAAAATAAACGAGGATTTCATAGTTTTTGCATATAAATTATCTGGAGAGTCTTATGAAAATGTTAAATTCCTTCCATTCAAGGAAAATTTTTTGGAATACTTGAAAGCTTCAAAAGGAATAGTTTCTCAGGCAGGCTTCCAGACATTGTCAGAATCCATATTGTTAAAAAAGCCTTCTTTAATTTTCCCAATACCAAATTTTCTTGAGCAGGAAACAATAGCTGACTGGGCTGAAAAGAAAGAAATTGCAGTTAAGGAATCAAGCAAAAATTTGTCTGAAAAAGATTTGTTAAGAATCATAAAAAACTTTATTGACAACATTCCGAGACTGCAGTCTAATTTAAATAAAATTCATTTGCAGCATACCGGAGCGGAGGAAGCCGCAGAGATAATAAAGAATTTAATTAAACAAGAAAAATAAATATTAATAAAGAGATTATAGGATACAAGATATAAATTTCTGGAATTTTATATTTTCCAAATCCAATCCAGTAGTGCCACCATACTCTGCTCGGTTTAAAGTCTTTTAATCTGAATTTTGGATTTACCACAAACCACAAGTAATCTTCAACAACAATGCCGATTAAAGCGCTCGCAACTACAAGCCAGAACAAATGCTCATCAAATCCAAACATTACAAAAGGCAGCATTAAAAACATAGGAATCATAACCAGCCATGACCAGAAATGATAGGCATCTAATGGTCTCTTTAAAAATCCAACTTTAAATGGAATTTTCCATCCAACTTGATTTGCAGCCCAGCCCCCACTGCCTTCAATATACGCCTCCCAAAATGCAATAGAAATAAAAATGCCCTGTATATAAAAAAGAATAACTATTTCATTCATAAAAGATATCCTTGATCTTTTTATTCAGCAAAATTATCTCTGATGAAAGCAACCATTTCTTCATTGTTTGCAAGAGCATATGCTTCCATTGCTTGATGTATATGCTCATCTTTTAACAGCAAATCTCCAACCTGATTTAATCTCTCTTTGCTGTCAGCTAACTGATAGGCATTCATAGCGTAAGCATAATTCTTTTCTTCTATGCATTTATCACCTAAAATTATTAGCATCTGCTTGTCTTTTATTATTGATAATACTTCAAAAGCCTGGTCAAATTTGCAGTTTTCAATGCAAGCATCTCCGACTTGCTTTAATCCTTCCTGATAGTTGACTTCTACAAACGCTTTTGCAGCCTGCTTGAACTTTCCTTCGACAAGGCATCTTCTTCCTATTTCAAACAGCTTTTTTGTATTTCCTGAAGTTTTGTAAATTTCTATGCAATTATCATACTGCAATAATCTTTCATAATCTTCTCCAACAGAATTTAACTTAGCTTTATTCTCAGCCAAAAGAAAAGACTTTGCAGCTTCATGCAGATTTCCTTTCTTCCTATAGCCTTCTCCTAAAGCAACTAAAATATTATTTTTAAGTTCAGGGCTGAACATTGATAAATTAAGGTTGTCAATACCTTTTTTTAATAGTGATGGGACAATTTTGCTGAATTTATTGAATTCTTCCTGACTTTTAATAAAACCGCTGTTTTCAACTAAATCCATAACAATTTTTCTCATAGTTTTATCTTCTTCAGGAACCATTTTATCACCTTTTCAGAAGTATAAATGGGTTGAACTTATATATAAATCTTGTCGTGATGTTACATATAAATTAAATATTTTAAAATGTTAAAACGACAGAAATGACTGAAGGCGTAAGGCTTTTTAAATACAGATGTAATCTTCCAAATTATATAAAAATGAATTCCTCAGACAAAGCATTGGTGGTATTTCAGGACAAGAAAATAAGAAGAATCTGTCTAATTCTCAAGAAGTAGAAACCTTTTTATATAACCTATAAGATTATATAACCTTGGAGAGGACATATTGTGGCTAAAAAGATATTACATACCAGAGATGCCTTGTCTGAAAGAGAACTGGTAGAGGTAAAAATTTGGGAGGTTCCAAAGAGCGAGGATTTCCCAGAAGGTTTGAAGTACTCTTTTGTTTATATTAAAGATGGTGAAAGAATATTAGGATATGATAATGAAAGAGGAAAAAGCCACCATAGGCATTTCAAAGGAAAAGAAACAAATCTAGAATTCGAGAGCATTTGGAAGCTTTTAGAAAAGTTCAAAAAAGAAGTGCAAGAATTATCAAAAAATAGTCTGCCGGACTTAAAGCGGTAAACTGGAGGTTTGAAATATGGTCATAGGGATAAAGGCTGATAAGGAGATTACTGTAAATTCAATAAGAATTGAAGTGAAGCCATTTGAAGAAAGTATGAATGAAACCATTGATGTGGTTAGAAGAATAGAAAAAGGAGAGAAAATAAAATTAAATAAAATCGTTTTCAATAATGTTGAGACATTAAGAAGCATATTAACCACAGAAAGAGTCAGGGTTTTGCATTGCATTAAAGAAAAAAAGCCAAAGAGCATTTATGAATTGGCAAAAATGCTTGACAGAAATTGGAGGCTTGTAGCTAAAGATGTAGAACTGTTAAGCAATCTAGGGATAGTAAAGTTAGAAAAAAGAGAAAAACCAAAAGAGGTTATAAGGCCTATTGTGAATTTTAACAAAATGGATATCAATGTGACAATTTAACCTTGCAAAAAGAAATGTAAGATTTATAAAATAAATGGGATATTGTCTTGAAAAAATAATCAAGCAAGAATAGGCTCTAATTCCTTGATTCCCTTCAAGCCAATCTCAGCTTCTTTCCTTAGGCATATGTTATATATCTCAATTAGCTTCTTCACAATAAGGTTTTTTTCATTTAAGGTATATAGTTTAGCCTTTCCTATTGTCCTGTCATACAAGATTATCTTTTCTTCTATAAATCTTGACCATATCCTAATTATTGTAGCCTTAGAAACATTGCTATTTCTTATTACATCTGAT
>Ga0209541_10011980_pt1 | contig 13482 bp, 9 predicted proteins | sample RifCSPlowO2_01_FD_184027 | JGI IMG/M metagenome (GOLD analysis project Ga0209541, IMG submission 184027) | Groundwater microbial communities from Rifle, Colorado - Rifle CSP2_plank lowO2_0.1 (SPAdes) (version 2) | ecosystem: Environmental > Aquatic > Deep subsurface > Groundwater | place: Rifle...
GCAAGAATTTTTTTTATTTTCTCATCCAAACCTGTTTTCTTAAAAAAATAACGATAAGCGTCGGCAGTCAAAGCAAAACCATCCGGTATATTTACTCCAAGCGACACAAGATTGGAATACATTTCTCCAAGCGCAGCATTTTTTCCACCGACTGACGGAACATCAGCAATACCTACCTCTTTATACCATTTCACAAAATTCTGTGTCTTTTCTTCTGTCATAAATAATTTACCGTATATTAATAATAAAAAATTTTAAAATTTATTTTGTATTTGTATTAATCTCTTGTATTTTAGCATTCTTTCGGCTTTTTGTGGAGAACCAGCTTTTAAACCAAAGCACCCGAAAGCATAAGCAAGGTCAGCAATAAAATCATCGTCAGTTTCTCCGCTTCTATGACTGATAATAAGTTCTATCTCATACTCTCTAGCTAACTTCATAGTTTCAAGGGTTTCAGTAAGGGTACCAATCTGATTCGGTTTTATAATTATGGCATTAATACTCCTCTTTTCTATCGCTTTTTGAAGAAGCAAAACATTTGTGACAGTCAAATCATCTCCTACTACAAAAAGATTTCTGCAATTTTCTTTCAACTTTTTGAAACTTTCAAAATCTTCTTCCTCAAATGGATCTTCAATGGAAAACAAATTAAATTCTTCAATTAAAGAATTATAAATCTCTAATAATTCTTCCTTGGGAATTTCTTTGCCATCAATTTTATACTTTCCATCGCTAAAAAAAGATGAAGCGGCCACATCAAGAGCAAGTCGTACTTTTTGCTCTAAATTGTTTTCTTTGATTGTTTTCGCTAAAAATTCTAGCGGTTTTCTTATGTCGCTTACTCTCGGCGCAAAACCTCCTTCGTCTCCTAACATGAGTGATTCTTCTCCTAGTTCTTTACTAATAATTTCTTTTAGGCTATTCTGAATTTTTATCCCAATTTCAACTGCTTCTGAAATATTCTCCACCTTTGGCACTATATGATATTCTTGAAAAGCTAAAACATTTTTCGTGTGTTTGCCTCCTTCCAGTAAATTCATAAAAAGATATGGCATTTTGCGTGATGGTTTTACCTCCGCAAGTGTTCGTAAATATTCAAAAGTTTCTAGACTAGAAATTTTCGCTGCAACTTTAGCACAAGCAATGGAAACTCCAACAATTGCATTCCCCCCCAAGTTATCTTTATTAGTGGTGCCATCCAACTCTAACATTATCTTATCTATTTCTTTTTGGTTCAAGACATCCTGACCAACTAATAATGGAGCAATTATATTTTCTACATTCCAAATAGCTTTTTTTATACCACCCTTGCCATCGAAACCTGCCCCGTATCGAGCTTGCTCTGGTTCGGGGTCTCTTAATTCATGTGCTTCATGAATTCCCGTAGAAGCCCCAGATGGTACAGAAAAACTCCCTGATTTTTCTCCTACCCAAACTATCACTTTAATCGTAGGATTTCCTCGCGAATCTTTTATTTCCTCCGCTTCTATTTTGGTAATTTTATTGTTCATCTTTAATAAACTATCCAGAGGCTAGTAAACTTCCTGTTGATAACATTTCTCACAATATACTATCTCAGGCCTATCTGGGGCATAAGAAGTTTCAAATTCATTAGGACAATTGGGTTTCATACATTTTCTGTGCCATAATTTGAGCGGATTTCTTTGTTTGAGTCTATTGTAATGTCTACAGTTAGGACAGAAGTGAGGGATAGGTAAATTCATACGTTTGTAGAAAGATAGTTCATCTGGAATGATTTTGAAGGCTTCAGTGCATTGTTCATTGCATTTACCTTGATGTTCACATTCTATGACTTTATTGATGATTGATTCATCTACTTCTTTGATATCATTGGGTATATTTTCTGTTTTAATGTCTATATTGTAGTTTCTTTCTTCTTTCTCTTTCCACTTATATCCTTGTTCTGTCGCTTCTTCTTTGGTTAATGGAAAGTATTCCTGTGCTATGGTTTCGTTATAACAGAATGGACTTAATTCACTTGGGAAGAATTCTCCGTATCTATAGATTCTCCCCTTTTTATCTATATATGGCATATCATTCATGTGCTTTATAATCTTTGGTACTAATGCTTCGTATTCTTCCTTGGTATATTGTTTGTTTAGGATGCAATATTGTTTGGAACGCAGACCAATGCAGGCGAAAAGGTCATGGGAAGAATAACAATGTTGAGTATATTGACAATGATGGATATTGTTTGAGCGGTTGATGAAAGCACTGAAACTTGGTTCCCCGGATTGAATTTCATAACAAAAGTTTGGTTTAATTGGATAAGAAACATCATAACTATCAGTAGTTTGTCCTATACTGCCGATAATATATTTGCAATTTTCTCCAGTTGTTGTTTTTGTCCCATCAAAACAATAATAACCATTTCGAAAATTCATCATATTATCACCTATGACATTTGAAGTATTGTGAAGATTAGCATAACGATGAGGATATTTTTTTATAAATTCAAAAAATTCTTTCTTAAATTTAGATAACTTAAAATAATTTCCTTTAATTTCAGAAATTATTTTGGTATATTCTTCTTTGGAATATTGTTTATTCAATATTTGATAAGATTTATTAATCAAATTTACACAACCAAAACAATTTTGGCAATTGCGACAATCAAAAAGAAAATGGGAATCTATACAATTTTCAGCGTAGCGTGAAAAAAATACATGATTGCACGTATTAGTATCAATTATTTCATAACATGATTCACAATTAGCTAAAAAAGAACTATCAAAACAAAAACTAGAGTCATCCGCTCTATAAATATAAGCACTATCTTCACATTTGATTGGACTAACACTAAAGTAACAATTTTTATTATCTCTACCAAGATTTATGTAATTACTGTTTGTATTATTAATTGCAGTAAGATTTGGTAATGGTACCTGAAGTATTAATTTTTGAAATTGGGCTAATAATGGTTGATTAAAATTATTCATTTTGCCATATACCACAGCATCCCATCTATCGCTCCACCAACAATCATGACAATAAACTGGTGTAGGTTTGTCCAGAGAGAATACTGCAATTATAGATTTACCACATAAGTCACAATTACGTTTGTATAAAGTTCTTTCATTTCTCCAACTAAAGCGTCGCTGTAATCTGCATTCCGGACAAAATGTTGGTGCAGGAACTTTTATCTTTTCATAAAATTTAAAATCATCAGGTTCTATAAAAAAATCTTTCTTACAGTTCTGACATATTATTTTTGTAATTTTATTGTCCATAATATCTTTATATATTAACATATTTTCTGCCTGTGGATAACTCTTGATTTTTGTCTGACATTTTGATACACTTATAGTGTCTTTTAGTTCTAGCCATAGAACTTTAAGGGTATTACATCCAAGAGTAGCCTTCCGCGAGGAGGGCTACTTTTATTTTTGGTCTCTATGACGTAATTCCCTTCCCCATATATCATCCTTTATTTTTAATACATCTTTATAACCATCTCCACCAGTTCGTAATTCTTCAGAGATATTATTTTCAGAAGAATAAATATATACCTTTTTATCAGCATTTTTTAAATAATTAACTAACGCCAGAAAATCAGAATCACCAGTAAATAAGATGGCTTCTTTGTATTCCTTTTTAAAATGAATTATGTCTATCGTCATTTCAACATCCATATTTCCTTTTTCTTTTATAAAATCACCTATATCATTATGAATGGGTATTCTTTTCAATTCTTTTTTACGCACAGTAAATCCTAACCCTTTCTTTAGGTAAGTAAAAAATTTATGTTTCCCGTCTAAATTATAATCCCGAGTTCCATTAGCTGGATACGCTGTGTAATAAAAAAATTTTATTTCTGTAGCTTTGTGAAAATTTTTAAGAAAAAATTTAAGTTTTTCAAAATTAAAAAATTTACCTTTAACTTTTTGTGCTTCCCAAAGATTAGATGCATCTATAAAAACATACACTATTTTTTGATTTAAATTATTTTCCATTATTTTTAGTTAAAAGAATCATAAGATCAGAAACATTTGCATCAGTTGGGCCTGTTATAATCACATCTCTGGATTTTTGGAAAATTGAGTAAGAATTGAAACTGTCCAAATAGTCATCAATATTCAAACCTAATTTCTCTATTTTTTCTATGGTATTTTTATCAACTATAGCTCCAGCTACATCGCTATTATCCATACCATCGGAGGCAAATGATATAAAAACAGAATCTTTATCAATCATTTTATTTTTAATCGCCTGAAGCCCCATATGCAGATTCCTTCCTCCTTTTCCTTCTCCTTTTCTAACTACAATACTAGGTTCACCGGCAGCCAAAACAACAGTATTTTCTTTTTCAGCCACAAAAATCTTTTTAAGTGCTTTTTCTATTTCATCATATAAATCAGTGGAAACAACATCCGCTTTTAAATTAAATTCTTGCGCTTTTTTTGCCATTGCTTCCACCGCAGTTTTATTGGAAATAAGAACAAAATTATTAACATTATCAAAATAATTATCCTCTTTGGGTGTTTCAATTAAATCAAACTCCCCCAGATTATTTTCGGCAATAATTTTTTTTGCGTCAGCTATGGTGGTTTTATCTTTGTAAGTTGGGCCTGAAGCAACATCTTCAAAAATATCTCCTGGGACATCCGAGAAAACAAGCCCGATAATCGTCGCTGGGTAAGCAGCTTTTGCCAGACCCCCGCCTTTTAAAAGAGATAAGTGTTTTCTTACATTATTGATTTCAGTTATTGTCTTGCCACATTTCAAAAATGCATCATAAAGTTTTGCCCCTTGGTAAACTTCGCTTTCTGGATAGGAAAGAAGAGCGGAACCGCCACCAGAAACAATGACGATAATAAGGTCATCTTTTTGTGATTGATCTAATATCTCATATATTTTTTTACCGGCTTCTATATTCGATTTAGATGGTCTAGGGTGAGTACCGGCAAAAGTTTCAATGTATTCACAAGCAACTTTATGAAGGCCAATGATAACTCCTTCTTTAATTCTGGAGCCTAAAATTTTTTCCAAGGCTAAAGCTGCTTCGCAAGAAGATTTACCAAAGCCGACGATTTTTATTTCCTTAAATTTAGTGAGATTGTATTCTTTCCCTTTTATAAACAAAAAGTCCCCTGCCAGTGATACCGAGGAATTGACAACTTTTTCTGTACTAATAGCATCAAATCCTGCTTCTACTATTTCTAACGCCATTTTACGATTCGGGGTCGTTGCTAATTCTTCAAAGTTTTTAATCCAGTGTTTTTCCATCTTATTTAACCAAGTTTTGTAAATTTCCAGATATAAATCCTTTAATATTTTCAACAGTTGTTTGCATAATTGAGATAATAGCCTCGCGTGTATAAAAAGCCATATGAGGAGAAACTATCACATTTGGCATTTTCATAAGTTTGTGATTTAGAACTACTGTATTCCCAGTATTTTGTAATTGTTTTCCACCTTCTAATACATCTAACCCTGCGCCAGCAATAATTCTCTTCTCAAGACCCCAAACAAGCGCCTCTGTATCGACGAGTTCTCCACGGGCAGTATTTATTAAATAAACTCCTTTTTTCATCATAATAATATTTTCTTTATTTATTAGATGATAATTTTCTTTAGTATATGGGGCATGTAAAGTTAAAATATCTGCTTGTGTAATAACTTCAGTAAAATTTTTATATATAAAATCATTTTCTTTTGCAAAATTTAAATCTGGGAACAAATCATAGGCTATAACATTCATTCCGAAACCTTTAGCTATCTTAACAATATTCTTCCCAATTTTACCCGTACCGATAATACCCAAAGTTTTACCTTCCAAATTAAAACCCTCCATCCAAGGCAAATAATTATAATTGAGTGTTTCTCTTAAATAGGTATTCGCATTGGAAATATTTCTGGAAAGATTTAAAATTAATCCAAAAGTAAATTCGGCTACAGTATGAGAACCATAAGCAGGTACATTAGAAACTTTGACACCTTTAGTAGAAGCATATTTACAATCAATGTGATTAAATCCAGTAGATTGTGTAGCTATAAATTTTAGATTAGGAATTTTATCAATAACATTTCTATTTAAATCAGAATCCACAAAAACTGACACAATATCAGCATCTTTGACAAGATTGACATTACTTTCATTTAATTTTTCTTCATAAAAAGAAACATCTTCATTATTAAAAGACTCTCCCAAAAAGGATTGTCTTGATTTGGGAACTTCAAAGAATGCTATTTTCATAAAGTAATTATAACACAATACCTATTTAAACCAATTTTTAAAAAAAGAAAAAAACCCTTCAGAATCCGTCTCCTTTTCCGCCTCTTCTGAATTTTTATCTTCTATAATTACAATCATTTCTTCTCCCTCTTTGGCTAAACCGAATTTCTCCCTGATATTCTCCTCTATTCCTTTTTCCGTTTTTAACTTAATAATTTCGGAGTTTAGTTTTTCTTTTGATTTTTCCAACTCTGTAACTTTATCTTCTATTATTTCTTTATTTCTGCTAGTCTCTCCCATTTTATTCATAAAACTGAATATATTAAAAAAGAAAGCTAGTATTATAATGCCTAAAAATATCAAAAAAAGTTTTGACTGCATCACATATCTTAATCTTCCACTTTTTTGAAAATTTCTCATAATATGTTATTATTATCACATGTTTTTCAATAAAAAACACCAAAAGAAAATCCAGGTGATTTGGGCAGTGCTTTGTGTATTAATTATAGTTAGTATGATACTGCTCTATTCTCCTATTTTTCGATTAAATTAATCAATCGTTTCCTGTACGCATCATTTTCAAAAATACATCTTGTGGAATGTTTACTTTCCCGCGTTCTTTCATTTTCTTTTTACCCTTTTTCTGTTTTTCTAAAAGTTTCATCTTACGAGTGACATCTCCACCATACAGATAACCAGTTACATCTTTTCTGAATGCCTGTATGGTACGAGATGAAATTATGCGCCCTAATGCTTTTCCTTGAATTTTTGTAACAAACATTTGTCTAGGTAAAATACCATATAATTTTTCAACTGTCTTTTCCGCTTCTTCCATTACTTTTCTTTTTGAAACAACTCTAGAAAAAGCAGCTATCGTTTCTCCTGCAACTATTATGTCCAGTCGAGTGACATTTGCTTCGCGCATTTCGTCTATTTCGTAAGAAATTGAGCCATAACCAGAAGAAACACTTTTCAGTTCATCAAAAAAGTTGCGCATTAGTTCACGTAGAGGCATTTTGACAGATAAAATAGAACGATTACCTCCTTTACCATCGGATAGGTTTCCAAAATTGTCTGTTTCACCTATTTCTGCTTCATGCTCAAAAAGCAACTGCATTATATTACCTATGTATTTTATTGGTGAAATTATTTTTAGTTTTACCCAGGGTTCCAGTACTGTTTGAATATTTCCGTCATCGGGAAAAAAATAGGGAGAATAAATTTTTTCTTTTTTACCAGCTTCTCCCGAATTAGTCGAAGGATTTTTCATTACTACTTCATAAGTAATGGAGGGTGTAGTTATAACTAATTTTAAATTAAATTCTCGTTTCAATCTTTCTGTAATAATTTCCAAATGTAACATTCCTAAGAAACCACAGCGAAAACCGCGTCCCAGAGACCCGGAAGATTCTTCTTCGTAAGAAAAAGAGGAGTCTGAAAGTTTTAATTTACTCAAGGCTAATTTAAGTTCTAAAAAATGATCGGCATCTTCTGGAAAAACAGATGCCCAAACAACAGGCACGGGTTGCATGTAACCAGAAAGAGCGGGGGATGGATTTTTTTCTTTGGTAATGGTATCTCCCACAGAAGCAATACCCGGCCTTTTAATGCCTGTGATAATATAACCTGTATCTCCCGCTGAAAGAAAATCACGCGCAGTTTCTTCAGGCGAAAAAGTGCCCACTTCCAGAGAATTAAACTTTTCGCCTGATACTGAGAAAATCAAACTTTCTCCTTTTTTAACTTTACCATCCAATAATCGAATAAAAACTATAACCCCTTTATGATTGGAATATTTGAAATCAAAAACAAGCGCACGCAAAATATTATCTCCGTGGTAGTTTTCTTTAGGTGCTGGAACACGTTTTATAATCTCATTTAAAAGATTTTCTACTCCTTCACCCGTACGTCCAGAGACAAAAAGTATCTCGTCAGGATTACAATTCAAAAGATCTATCACTTCTTTTTTTACTTCATCTACCCGTGCCAGGGGGGAGTCAATTTTGGAAAGCACAGGAATAATCTTAAGCCCTCCCTCACGCGCCATATTAAGTGTAGTAAGCGTTTGAGCCTGTACGCCTTGGGTTGTATCAACTAGTAAAATAGAGCCTTCTACGGCCTTTAAAGCGCGAGAAACCTCATAAGAAAAGTCTATATGCCCGGGAGTATCTATCAAATTTAAGACATAATTTTCTCCATTTATGACATATTCCATTCGCACGGGTTGCATTTTGATGGTAATGCCACGTTCCCGTTCAAGATCCATGGAATCCAATACTTGATCACGCATTTTGCGCTCAGGAATAGTATGAGTAATTTCCAGCATTCGGTCAGCCAAAGTGCTTTTGCCATGATCAATATGCGCAATGATAGAAAAATTTCTGATATGTTTTAAATCCACTAATATATCTTAACAGAAAAAGCTTTCATTAAAAAGCTAAATTAAAAAACCCTCTCCAACCTCTCCCTTATCAAGGCGAGGCTAAATAATACATTCTTCCTGACAAGGGGGATTAAGGGGGTTGTATTTTCTAAAGTTCTTCTTGGGGAGAAACAAGAACTTTGGTGCGCCAGAATTTAGTTCTAAGAGTTTTTGTCAAGTCTTTTAGTTCTTCGTTTTTCAAAAGATATAATATCAAAACACCAGAACAAATACCTAAAATCCCGGAAATAAATCCTTGCAAAAATACTCCCCAGAAAGTAATAGTGCCAAAGATCGGGGAAAGAATATTCAAACTGATATAGGAAACAAGGCCGATAAAAAACGAAGCTCCTAAACTTTGGAAAAAAGTTTTAGTAATGAAAGATTCATGCTCCATAAAATCTTTTCTAACAAAAAACCACTGTAAAATAAAATTCAAAATGGTTCCAATGGAATATGCCAGAGGAAGCATCAATACTTCCGTACCAGGAATATCTGTAACTTTTAATAAAGACTCTATAAAATAACGGAAAGTTGGAATATTTTCAAAAATATTTAAAAATAAATAGGAAAAAATTATAATTAAAATAGAACAAAACAAATTAATAGTTAACGGACGTTTAGTATTACCTGTTGCATAATAAGCACGAGACAAAAGAGCAACCATGCCTTGTGCTAAAACAGATATAGAAAAAATTGCTAGAGAAGCTGCTACCAGACGAGTATTTTCCCAAGAAAAAGACCCAGAACCAAGTATCACACGCACAATCTGCGCGCGAAGCACGATAAAAAGAAAGATCACTGGCAGCGACCAAAATACTATCTGTCTAGCAGTAGATTTTAAATGATTTTTAAATTCATCTTTTTTTTCACCAGAAAAAGATTTAACTAAAGTTGGAAAAGCAGCTACTGCATAAGACACTCCAATGATATTAAGTGGTACTGATTGAAGATTAAAAGAAAAGTTAAAAATAGAAATTGAACCGCTTGATAGATAGGAAGCAAAGGCAATAATTGAAATAAGAGCAATATTATTAAAGGAAAGACCAAGAGTTCTTGGAAGTGAAATAAGTACTATCTGTTTAATCTCTCTAAAATTAATGGAAATTGCCTCGCCTCTAGAACTACCCTCAGGTATAGCTCTATGGGCGAGCCGACCGAAAGAAAACTTAGGAGTAAATCCACATCCCCGAGAAGCAAATACTTGAATCAAAAAATGCATAAAGGCTCCTAATACAACGCCCAACACTAAACCATTTATCCCAAAGATCGGATACAAGAAAATGATGCCAATGATAATACCAAAATTATAAAAAATAGGACTTAAAGAGTAGATAAAAAATTTACGGAAAAGCTGAGTAATAGTACCAAAAAGATTAGAAAGGCCCATCAAAATAGGAGAAAGCAACATTATGCGTGAAAATAAAATAACTTTTGTTTGCATAAATGGCGCAAAACCTGGGGTAACAAAAGATATCAGATAAGGCATAATGAAAAAAGCCACAATAGAAATAACCACCATAACCACAAAAAAAACGGTAAAAACATCATTCAATAATTTACGTGCTTTATCTGTAACTTTTTCTCCATTCATTTTTTCCACGATGAATGGAATGAGTACAGTAATAGAAGCTAGAGAAGCAATGGAAATAAAAATAAGATCTGGCACACGAAAAGCGGCGTAATAAGCATCAAGTTCCGGTGATGGACCGATAAAATGCGCGATATACCGATCACGAAAAAGCGCCAGAATTTGAGAAAAAAAAGTAAAACAACCCAAAAGGAGCGCAGCTTGGTTTATATTTACATATTCCTTACTGAAAATTTTCAAGATCCTCTGCATCCCGTTAGAAATTAAATAAACTTATTCCTTTATAAAACTCCGACATACAGATTATCATATCATGGATTTCTAACGGGATGCATTTTTAATTACTTAATTATTGCTGTCCAGTTTTATCGTTATTTGTAGTAGAAGGAGTAGAACTTCCTCCTTTCAAAGAATTAATATATTGAATTAAATCTTGACTATCGGGGGCAAGAGATAACGCCGTTTCCGCATAAGAAATAGCAGCGGTATTATTGCCTTCACTTTTTTCTATCTGAGAAATAGTAATGAGTGCTTCTATATAATCAGGTTTTAAAGAAAGAGCCTCTTTGACAAAATCTTTGGCTTCTTTAATTTTTCCATCAGCAAAATAGATGCGGGCTATGGCAAGTTTAATTCCCGGATTCAATGGATTGAGAGTCGATGCTGTTTTATATGCTTCAATTGCTTTACTATAAGCATCCTTTACACCGAGCAAGCCGACTGTATTGTATACAACTCCTAATGAATTGTAATTCAAATAATTTTTACTATTATATGCTACTGCCAACTGTGCACCATTTACTGCTTGGTCAAAACTTGTTTGCAAATCGGCTTTATCTATCTCAGATAAGGCTGAACCCTTAGTAACTATGGAATTAATTTTTGTGAGATACACTTGTGTATAGGTACGCAAATATAAATCGTTTTGATGCAAAGAAATAGCTTTAGTAATAGAATCTTCAGCCATTGGAATAGTCGAAGCTGAAAGTGTCTTGCCAAAATACGAAACAGAAGCTAGCCTTTCCACATACTTAAATCCTGCAGCCGCAGAAATAATCATCAAAATTACAAGAAAAAGTATAGAGAAAAAGCTTTTTCTAGGATCATCTAAAAACGACATCGAAATTTCTCCATTGGAACGATTAGCGGAAGATAAACCTATAAATATTCCGGTGAAAGCAAAAGCCAATAAAAACATAACCTCACCCGTAGAATAGAAGAAAGATGAAACAAATAAATAAAGAGAAGCCACAAAAAATACTACTACTTCCCAATTCATATTATTCTTAATGCTAGCAAAAAGAGATTTTGCGCCAACCATTATAAATAGAATGAAAAATGTGAACCAAGCCAGAATACCCAGAGAGCCAGTAGTAGAAGCAAAAGTTGGCAACAGGCCTGAACCAGAGTTAAAAGAAGTATCCCAAAATTGAGTAGCATTGATAACCTGAGGTTTATACATTGCCCACACTTCTCCAAATTTATTTGGGCCCACACCTAATACTGGGTTTTTCATAAGAGCTTTTCCCGTGACTGACATTGTAGCTCCAAAAGAAGGTCTGATCTCAACATTCGATAAATTTAAACTATTCGGCAACAATCCTCCAATAAATTGGCCGGACATAAAAAATAAAAGCGAGACCATAACTACGGCAAAGGAAAAAGCCGGAAAATGTTTTTTCTCACCTCCTTCTTCTTGCTTTCTGCCAAAAGAAAAAGAAATTTTATAAATAAAAATAATTAAAGCAAAGATCCCAAGAATTTCCCAAATCAAGGGGAAATTCACTACTGCGGATAGCACAACTGAAAATACAATCAAAATTCCCAACAACCATTTAATTCTTTTTGGGACTGAAAAAAATTCAACTATAAAAAGAGACATGATAGTAGAAAATCCGGCAAAAAGTCCAAAGGCGTTCCAAGACCCTAAAATATTATCAGTTTTTCCTCCCAAAATTCCTAATGAAAATAAATCAGGCATAAACAGGCGCACACTCTGGAATAAAAATAAAACAGCAGAGGATATGATTATTCCCCAGAAAACTGTTTTTGCATTTTTTATATCTTTTAAAACAATAGAAGAGAGCAACATCAAAAAAAAAGCTCCCAACATAAAATAGAAAGTACCTACGTCAAGCATTATGCCAAAGAGAGATACTTGTAAAGCAGAAGAAAATAGAGCAGAAATAAGAAATACCAGCAGAACACCAAAAGCAGAAAGTAAAAGCCAGGACTTCGGCAAGCTAATTTTACCATCTGAAAACCGGGCTGCTATCCAAAAAATAATTGAAACAGCCAGGCCCACTACAAAAAGCAGACCTTTAGAGGTTTCAATCGGGACTTGAGTGAATGGCAAAAAGAAAATTGGTAATAATACAATCACTACAAAAAGCGACCAAAAAGAAATCCTGTCCAAAATATTTGATAACATATAATTTTTATCTATTATTTACTAATAAAAAAACGCTAATGAAAACTTCAACGACTTTATTAGCACTTAACTATCATACTACAAAATAGTGGTATTTAACAATATCCTAATTAAGGTAGTATGTTAATAACTCTATTTTTAACATAAATTATTTTTTTAGGATGTCCATTTATTAAATACTTTAAAACAGTCTGGTTAGAAAGAGCTTTTCTTTTTACTTCCTCTTCTTCTTCATTCATTTGAATTATAATTTCAGTCCTAGCTTTACCGTTTATTTGCACTGCGATTGTTATTTCCTGGTCTTTAACTAAATTTTCGTCCCATTTTGGCCAACTTGAAAAATGAATAGAGCCCCTAAAGGTCGGACCTTTTTGAATTCTTAAGGTCCGACCTTGGGAAGTCAGAGTTTGCCATAATTCTTCTGTTATATGTGGTGCAAATGGGGCTAAAATTTGTAAAAATTTCTTGTAATCTTCTACCTCAATGTATTCTGTTTTTTCCCCACCGTCGCCAAGGTTTTGGCGGGCAAGCATTTCAGTTGCTAAAATCATCATGGCAGAAATGGCAGTATTAAAACGCATATTTTCAATATCTTCCGAAACTTTTTTGATTGTTTTGTGAAGAAGTTTTTTTAGTGAAAGAGAGCCTAAAGGATTTTGAATGGTCTGGTTGAGCCCGTTCTTATCCGAAATTTTTGTACGGGCGACCCGAGGACCTGAAAAATCCTTTAGGCTCTCTGTAACTTTAAATCCAATTCTCCAAACTTTCTCTATAAATCTTCGAGAGCCAATAATGCTTTCAGTACTCCAAGCCACAGAATCTTCAAATGGACCCATAAACAT
>Ga0209541_10011981_pt1 | contig 13481 bp, 17 predicted proteins | sample RifCSPlowO2_01_FD_184027 | JGI IMG/M metagenome (GOLD analysis project Ga0209541, IMG submission 184027) | Groundwater microbial communities from Rifle, Colorado - Rifle CSP2_plank lowO2_0.1 (SPAdes) (version 2) | ecosystem: Environmental > Aquatic > Deep subsurface > Groundwater | place...
AAACACTGTCTGTGCAAAGCTCCCAGGTTACTGAAGCAAAAGAAGTGATCCTCTTTCCTGAAGACATTGAGTTTCAAACGCTCTTTTCAAACGTGCTTAAAGCAAGCCTAAGCCCAAACTCCATATTGTTTGCTTTCCAAAAGAAACTCGACGAGAAAACCTGGGAACTCACTGCGTGGGATATTGAAAATAAAAAAGAGGAGGTTCTATTCGACGCTCCTTTTGGAACTCAGTGGGAAAGTCTCCAATGGTCGAAAGATTCGAAAAAGATACTATTGACCATACGCAAGGGTGACAAACTGCAATATCTCATTTGGAATGTGCAGGAAAACGAGGCTGAACCATGCGTAAAAACGCCGTGCACGCTGGACTTCCTGGGAACAGACATCAGCCAACCCATGTTTTCTCCTGCCAACTCGCAAGAGATACTTTTCTCAAAAGTTGTCGCGGGCTCGCCAACTCTTCAAAAAACAGACTATGTGGCGCGCCAAGGAATCACTACTATTGAGGAGGACACTGTGACCCCTGAAATGCTACCTAGTGGGATTGAAAGCCCAGACAGAAAAAAGTTAGCCTTTGTGAATGATTCTCGGCTCATGGTATTCTTTTTTGAAACCAAAAGACAAGTACTCTTGGGAACCTTTACCCAGGTACCCAAAAGTCTCTCGTGGCTTTTGAACGAGCACGTGTTCTTCTCTTCAGGAGACAGCATCAATGTCGCGGAACTCGACACACGAGGGGCGAGCAATATTGTTCAGCTTGGAACATTCAAAAATGCAGAGCTTTCTTGGAACCCTGAACAAAAAAGCCTTTTTGTCTTGAGCGAAGGCAAATTCCTCGTCTCCGAAAAACTCCTTCCTTAGCAATATTACGAAAAAAATGAAAAACTCATGTTCTCAACACAACACAGAAAAATAGTTACTATACTAAGAATGCTATAGCAAAGTTGGTATAGTAACCCTACTGAATTAGTAAACTCCTACTTGATATACGGCGCGAGTAACCTCGAAAAGTGGTGGGCTACGTGCCTGGGCATTTTTTGGCTTTCGAGCGTAAAGTATTGAACGTATTTCTGAACGTCGAATGTTTCGGCGAGAAGATCAATTTCGTTTTCGCAATGAAAAGGATGAATGAAGACGCTTTTTTGTGCTCTACAGAATCCAAACTGCTTGAGAAAATCTCGCAGCGCCTCACGCGCATGTTTCTTTGGTTCGGGAATATCAAACGCCACGAGACGCCATTTCCTATCCCAAGTTTTAGGAATAGAAATCTTTAACTTTCTGACTGAATCTTGGAGCTGATACTCTTTTTGCAGTTTCTTTCCGTCCTCGGTAACTTCCAGTATGAGTGTTTCCCCTTTCTCTCTTACCTTCACAAGTTTTCTACGCGCAAGTGTTTTGTATGTTTTCCAAAGAGATTGCTTAGAAACTTTTTTACTTGAAAGAAAGGGTCTGAACGCAAGAAAAACACCTGGCATAGTGACCGCAACTCCGAGAATAAGTCCTCCAGCGCATGCGGCTAAAACCTGTTTCATCAACTCCCCTTTTTGAAATACCCTGTGTTTTTCTTGCATACTTTTATTATACCATAACTGCTATAGCATTTATAGGAAAGTTACAAAACACTTCGACACGTGGAAATAAAAAGCGCCTCCCCTCTCAAAGAGAAGGAAGGCGCATATAACTTGTTCAGTGCGCGATAAGTCCCCGCGCGAGACGAATCTGGTGCACGGTTCCCGCAACCTCGCGCATGACAACTTCTGGCGTAAGATTGTCTGGAGCCGCGTGTCCGAACGTCTCCACGGTAAAACCGAGGGGGCCAAGATGCTTCCAGAACGCTTCGTCCTGGGCCATACCGTAAGGCGCTCCCGAAGACAAAAGTACATCCCCTGGTACGGGTTCTTTTCTTACGAGCCAGGCGCGTATCGTATCTTCGGTATTGGGTCGAACCGGCTGACCGCCAGGGATTGCAGGCGGTTTCATGGGAACACTCACAAGAGTGGCCGACAGCCTCATATCGGCCGGCATTTTCGCCTCGTTCCACAGCCACACCATCATATCGAGCTCATTTCGAACATTAAGAGTCTCGAAGGAAACATCCCTTATGTCGGGAACTTGCCCCAAAAGGACGAGTGCTTGTGTTGGAGTTTCTTTATCTTCCAGGAGTGGCCGCTGACCTCCAAACACTATAGTGTGCTCCCACTGCACGCCACTCTGCCATGCCTGAATAAGATCAGTAAGTCTGGCAGCGGCGCGCACAAGCAGGGCGCCTGGCCAAATCGCGTACCTGTATTCCCATCTCTGCGGGATAGTTGCGAGCCCAAATCCGCACAGATCAAGATGCCGCTGGAAGCGAGCTGGGGGGCATGAAATGCTAACTTTGTTCAGATCCCACCGTTCAGCAGGTTCATTGGTGCCAGGCTTCCTTTGAAAGAATCGAGCCTGAAGCGCATCGTCGATTTCTCCGATATCGTCACCGGGGATACCGATATCAGCCAAGAATGCACCAAATCGCGCCGTTGGACGATGCGTCGGTTTATTGGCTACCATTTTTTGAAAGAGCAGATCTGACCGTCGCACAAGCATCCTCCTTCAATTCAGACTTTCAGAGTGTTATTACTCTATACTCTTTTCTTACTCCTGTCAAAACCAAAACCCTGTCAATCGACAGGGCTCGGTTTCTAAACTAGTTTACCGTTTGCTCCATTGAGGAGCGCGGCGGGCTCTTCTCAAGCCGAACTTCTTGCGCTCGCGCATGCGAGGGTCTCTCTTCAAGTATCCAAACTTTCCAAAGAGTGGGCGCAGTTCAGGGTTCCATTCCACCAACGCTCTTGCCAAACCATGCCGTATGGCTTCTGCTTGGGAAGAAAGCCCGGCCCCTGAAACCTTAACGGTTATTGCAAAGGTCGGAAGCTCTGAAACTTTTGTAAAAACCTCTTGGCAAATACCCTTGTGCTCTGGAATTTGAAAGTATGTTTCCACAGGTTTCTCGTTCACTGAAAAAACAGAACCTGCTCCAGGGGTGATCCTGACCCTTGCTATAGCGGTTTTCCTTCTCCCTATTGCTTCAATATATTTTCCGTCAGCAGGCGGATTTTCTTTTGCTTTTGCCATAGTGAGTGTAATCGAACTATTCAAAACGAAGCCTCTTGATCTGTATGCTCCTCAATTTATTTGGAGGAAGCATGCCATACACCGCTTTCTTCAACACCTCCTTTGGGTCTTTTTCGAGCAACGCTTTCATGGTGGTTTCTCTCAAGCCTCCAGGGTATCCCGAATGCCTGTAATATTTCTTCTGCTCTGCCTTATTTCCCGTAACGCGCATCTTTGCAACGTTCTTCACAACCACAACTTCTCCCATGTCTTTGTGAGGAGCAAAGCCAAGCCTTTCCTTGCCTCGAAGCAAAAGAGCTGCCTGGGTAGCAATTCTTCCAGGGCTTTTGCCTTCGGCATCTATGGTGTGGATCTGTTCTGCCATACAATTATTTCATAAACTCAATGACCGCCATGTCTGCGCTGTTCTCTTTTTTCTTCTCCAACTTCACCACCCTGGTATACCCTCCGTTCCTCGTCTTAAAAGAAGGAGCTATCGTAATCATCATTTTCTTTCCCAGTTCGTTTCCTAGCACTTTTGCCATTTCTCTTCTCGAAGCAACATCGCCTCGTTTTGCGCGGGTGATGAGTTTCTCAACCAACGGAGCCAAGGTTTTGGCTTTCGCCAATGTAGTTTTGATCTTTTCCCGCTCAACCAATGCGCGAGCCATAGACCTCAACAAGGCTATTCTTTGAGCTTTCTCACGGGAAAGTTTTCTTCCGGAAACGCGTTTCTGCATATCTATTTTTCTTTCTTTGTTTTTCCGCCTGCGGCGAGATCTCGCCCTTTTGGGGCGGATTTCTTACTTTCTTTCTTCGGTTTCTTTTCCTTCTTGGCTGAAGACTTCTCGGGCTTGCTTTCGGCAAGCTTTTCCGCGGGCTTCACTCCTGTTGCAACAACCTCGAATTGCGCTCGAAGGATCTCCGCGCTTTCATACAAAGCTTGCTCAGGGCTGATGGTCCCGTCAGTCTCAACTGTTATGGTAAGCTTGTCAAAGTCAGTTCGCTCACCCACCCTCATGTGCTCCGCGCGGAAGCTTACGTTCTTAATGGGAGTGAATATGGCGTCAAGATACACCATGCCAATATCCTGCTTTCCTTTTTTCATCTCTTCTGACCGTACGTACCCAATGCCTTTTTCCACCTGTATTTCCATCTCCAACTCGGCATTCTTTTGAGTAAGAGTTGCAATATGCACGTCCTCGTTAATAAGTTCAAGCTGTGAAGGAAACTCAAAGTCACCTCCGGTGACTTCTTTCTCTCCTTTCACCTTGAGCGTCGCTTTCTGCGGCTCATCGGTGTACATTTTGAATCTCAACTGCTTGAGGTTCAAAAGCACGGTGACCACGTCTTCCAGAACTCCTGGAATGGTTGAAAACTCATGGGTCACCCCTTTTATGTTTGCCTGGGTCGCTGCTGCTCCTCCAAGCGAAGAAAACAGCACTCTTCTCAAGCTGTTCCCCACAGTAACTCCGTAGCCTGGGTACAAGGCGTCAACTTCAAACACTGCCTTATTCCCTTTCTTCTCCAACATGGTTGGCGTTTTTGATAATGGGATCATAAAATTATCGTGAATAAAATTCGAATACGAGCGGGAGGTCGACTTGAAGGATTACCTCGCTTGCTCCTGGAACAGTTTTTATTGTTCCCTCCAATTTCTCCTTATCCAATAGGATCCATGAGGGAGCGGTGTATGACTTGATATTCAAAGGAAGATTCTTGAAAAACACATTCTTTGCCGAAGTAGGTTTTATTGAAATAACATCTCCTGGCTTGATCTCCAGTGAAGGAACGTCTGTGCGCCCCCCATTCACGAAAATATGTCCGTGCGAAACCAACTGGCGCGCTCCTGCCCTTGTGGGAGAAAATCCCATGCGGAATACCGCATTATCCAGCCTCATCTCAAGTTTTCGCAAAAGCAGTTCTGCTTTGTCTCCCTCTTTGTTTTTCTCCTTCAAGACTCCCTGCACATACTGCTTGAACTTACGCTCTCGCAAGAGGTATTCATTTCTCAGTTCTTGCTTGGTGGCAAGCTGCCTTCCGTATTCAGAGATCTGTCCGGGTGGTCTTTTTCGTACTACTCCTTTTTGCATATGTTTCTATACCCTTCTTACTTTTCTTGGCCTCGGCCCATTGTGAGGAACCGGGGTTTCATCTTTAATGGAAAGTATCTCAAGGTCTTTTGCACCAAACGCCCTCAGGGCAGAATCTCTGCCTGTTCCAACTCCCTTGATGAAAAGCTCAACCTTTTTCATGCCGCGAGACTTGGCAGATTGGTACAAGGCGTCTGCCACTTTGGAAGCTGCAAAAGGTGTGGATTTCTTGGTGCCTCTGAACCCAATGGCTCCTGCGCTCACCTGGCTCAAGGCGTTCCCTGTGGCGTCAGTCAAAGACATAATGGTGTTGTTGTAGGAAGAATAAATGTAAATGCGGCCCTGTTCCACTGTTCTTGAGGGTTTGACTGCTTGGGGAGCCTCTTTCAAGGCTTCTTCCCCACCTTTTTGTGCTATGCGTTTTTTTCCCATGGTTTAAGATTATGTTGGGGAGGCTGCAGGCTTTCTGCCAGATCCCATTGTTTTTCGTACGTTCCCCTTCACGGTCCTCATATTCGTCTTTGTTCTCTGGCCGCGCACCGGAAGCTTCTTGATGTGGCGCAATCCACGCCAGGAACCAATGTCGCGCAAGCGCTTCACGTTGCCAAGAATTTCTCGCTTCAGTTCGCCTTCCACCCGGTATTGCTTCTCAATGATGTCTTTGATGCGGTTGAGCTCTTCTGCTTTGAGTTCTGAAGCCCGAAGCTGGGGATTCACTTTTGCTATTTCCACTATTTTTTCGCTCAAAGGCCTCCCTACCCCGTAGATATAGGTGAGAGAAATAACAATATTCTTGTTGTCGGGGATGTTGATCCCTGCAATGCGTGGCATGAATTATCCTTGTCGTTGCTTATGCTTTGGGTTTTTACAGATCACGTATAACGTCCGCTGCCGCTTCACGGTTTTGCAATTCTTGCACAATGGTTTTACTGCTGCTCGTACTCTCATATTATTTATTGCGGTATATGATCCTTCCTTTGGTTGAATCATAAGGGCTCAGCTCAACCGTGACCTTGTCACCAGGAAGAATGCGGATCCTATGAATAACCAGCTTGCCTCCCAAGTAAGCCAGGATCTCTCTGCCGTCATCAAGCTTTACTTTAAACTTTAAGCTCGGCAAGTTCTCCCGCACTTCCCCGGTTTTTACAAGCTCTAAGTTTTTAGGCTCTTTCATTCGTTGGAAATCTGTACCTGTTAGATGATAGCAAAAAGGCAAAAATTGGTCAATACGTTCGGCACAAGCCTCAGTATTGATGCTGAGCGAAGCCGAAGCATCAATCCCCTGGCAGCACCATGGTTACATCCACCCGCTCCTCCCTGCTTCCGAGTGCTTGCTTCCAAAAGGGAAAGAAAGAAAACTCAAACTTCTCAATCTGGGGATAGTCGAGCAGAAGCTGCTGAGCTTCTGCCTTGCTCTTCTCCAGAAGGGACGACTGGAGTTCTTCTCTATCTATATCTTGATACACTTTTGCCCGAATTTCAAGTTCCAGCAAGGCTTTCTGGGTTGCAGAGGCAAACGTCGCGCTCTCCTGGCTCAAACGCAAGGTTTGCTCCTGAAGCTTCTCCCCTTTTTGCACACCAAGCGTAAGAACCTCTTTTACAAGACCCTGGAGCTCTTCTTGGCTGAACGCAAGAGCTCGTACTTTCACTTTTCCTGTTACATGGAATTGGGAGATAGGGGCTCCTGCTTGAACCGAAGAGGAAGCCTTGACAACTTCTTCCCTCAGACTCTCATTAATAATAGTCATGGGCGCAATAGCAGATTTGTAGAGCTGGTCTTTTGCGCCAGCAAGGAGCTCTTTGGCAAAAGACTCTTCTGCAGAACGCAGATCTGCTTCTGTCACTACCGAAACCTCTGTTTTTCCTCCTCCTGTCATTTGCTGGGACGACTTTCCATATACCAACGTGTATGTGGCAGAACCCAAAAGTCCGGGGAGAGAAAAGTTCGAAGGCCCAATGTTATAGCTGCTTCCAGGTTCTGCGGCAAGAACAGCAACGTCGGTAAACCCTCCCGATTCAATGGTGATCCTGGAGGTAGAACGGAAAAGTTTGCCGTCTTCTGAGATAAAACGGGTTTGGGCAATGAGGATCTGGGTCTTTGCTTGATTATTGAACACGCGTATAGTGCCTTGCGCTTTTGTTTCCTGGTTCTCTTTCCCTGTTGAAGAAAAGAGTTTTGTTCCAGATTGTTCCTGCTCCAGAAGGGTTCCCGCAATGGTTTTCTCTGAAACCGAGCTTGCAGTCCCTGGTTCCACAGAGAACATTTCCTCAAGCACTATTTCTCTTGAAACGGGCGTAATAGTAACTTTTGCTTTTGCAAGCAATACGTGAAGGGAAAAGAACAAGAGTAAAGCGAGCAAAACGCTTCCCGACGCGATGACTTTTGTTTTTGAGGGAACAGAAAACTTCAGCTTGAAGCTTGGAGCTCTCAACTTCAAAGAAGGCTTTTCCTTTTGGGCCTTTTGTTTTGGTTTGGGGGGCGAGATATCAACTAATCTTCTTGCTGGCATAATACATTTGGAGAACTAAAGGGGTATACTGTGGGTTGAGCGAGGGAGGAAAGTTCTGAACAGCAAAAACATCTTTAGGAAGCAAAAGGGAAACATCCTGCGCCTGCTCTTGTACTGCTTCCTTTAACTCTTCCAAGAGCGCGCCGCCGCCAAAAAGAAAAACAGGATAAGAAAAAGCAAGTCCTTTCTTTTGCATCCTCTCTTGTATCAGTGTAATCAAATTTCGGGCTTCAGGCAAGAAGAGTTCTTTCATTCTTGCGCGCAAGTCTTCTGAAAGCTGGCCTTTGACATACTTTTCTTTGAACTCCCGAGCAATATTTGCTTTCATGCCAAGAGAACGCATGAGTATTTGCGTGAAACGATCCCCTCCTATCTGCAGCACGTCAGAAAACACGAGCGACTGCTCTTGCACAAGCGAAAGACCGATATGGGTGTCTCCCACATCGAGGAACAAAGCGTCCAAGCCTTTTTCTTTCGCGAAAAGCGTGAGCGACTCAGCTTCGTGCGACAAGAGCGGAGCACCCAGTTTGTACTGGCTCACAATGTACTCAAGAATTTCATGGTGGGTTCGAAGCAAGAATACTCCCAAGCCTCGCAGCGTCACTTCTTTTCCTTTAAAATCCTTGAACGAAGGAACAGTATATCCGTCGATCTTTTTCTCAAGCACGGTAAAACGTTCCAGTACAAAGTCTTCTTTTCGAATGCCAGATTCTTGGGAAAGTGTTTCCAAAGCCTTTTCTTCAAGGACCTTCTGGAATTCTTGTGAAAGCGCCTGCTCTTCGCCAGCAGTTATAACATCTAAAGATTGGCGGACAAGCGTATGGCTGACAAATGAACCCTTGAGCGAACTCGGGGAAAAACCCAGAACAACACTCCCTTGTTCTTTTTCTTTCCAAGAAAGAAAGAAATTCTGCACCATTTCCCATATGTGTTCCAAAGGCCTTCTCCAGAAAATGACATTGAGTTCTTCCCTGCCCCAGAGCACGGCCCTGTTTTTTTCCATAAAAAGGAACTTGAGGTACAGATCCCCTACGTCGATCGCGAAAATTCGATCAGATTGTTTTGAACTAATCATAGTTGTCCTAAGCGAAGCTTAGGATTTATCCTAAGCTTCGCTTAGGACGGCACGGATGCGGCGGATACCGGCAGATACTGCTTCTTCCTTAAGGATTTTGAATGTTCCCAGCTCACTTGTGTTCTTGACGTGAGGCCCCCCGCAAAACTCCTTGCTGAATATGTTTCCTTTTGTATCTTGCGCGATGTAAACCGAAACCGTATCTCCGTATTTCACCCCAAACTCCATTTCAGCACCCAGCTTCAAAGCTTCCTCTTTTGGCATTTCCTTTCTCATCATGTCTAGTCCTTCTTGTATCTTTTCATTCACCAAGTCTTCAATTTGTTTCAACTGTTCTGGGGTTATTTTTTGTGGATGGGAAAAATCAATGCGAAGACGTTCCGCAGTGATATTACTGCCTCGCTGATGCACTTCGTCTCCCAGAATTTTCCGCAACGCAGCAAGAAGCAAGTGATGCGCGGTATGCAATCGTACGGTTTCTTCTTTGGTGTCTGCCAATCCTCCTTTGAATTTCCCTGCTGCTGAAGTCCGAGAGACTGTCTGGTGCTTGGTGAACTCGTCGCGGTACGATTCCAGGTCAACCAGCAAAGACTGTTCGGTTGCGAGTTCCAGAACCATGTCTATGGGCAATCCGTAGGATTGGAACATGTCAAAAGCTTCCTTGCCGCTCAGAGTTGCTTTCTCGATTTCTTCCTTACTCAACCCAGCCTTGTCTCCGCTATTCATGAACGCAACGAACTTGTCTCTTGCAATGGGAGTTTTTGTTTCAAATACTTTAGATATCTTTTTCAAACCTTCTTCCAAAGTCTGCTTGAATTTCTCTTCTTCGTTCTGAATGATCGCGGCAATACTTTCTTTGTCTTGAGAAAGATCAGGATAGCTTTCTTCGTAGGTTTTTACCACTGCGCCAACCAAGCCTGCGAGACTGCCTTGGCCTGCTCCCAATAAACTTGCGTGGCGTACAGCGCGCCTGATCAAGCGTCTCGCAAAATATCCACGCTCTGTGTTGGAAGGTATGATGCCGTCTCCGATCATGAATATAGCTGCGCGCAAATGATCTGCGATAACCCGAAAAGACTTCTGGAATGTTTGGTCGTGATATGAATGTCCAGAAAGTTTTTCCATTTCTTGAATGATATGAGAAAAAAGATCGGTCGAGAATACATCAGGACTATCCAAGATAGCAGCAGTAAGCCGCTCGAGACCTCCTCCAAAATCAACGTTGCGCTGCTGAAGTTTCTCAAAACTTCCATCTGCTTTCTTCTTGTACTCCATGAATACCGAGTTCCCTATCTCCAAAAACCTGCCGCAGTCGCAGTTTGGATGGCACTTTTCTCCAAACGCAGGATTGTGTTCTATCTTACTAAACTCATAAAACACCTCAGAATCTGGGCCTCCGGGTTCACCTGCAGGCATTGCTTCTGGAACTCCTGCCCTGCTCCACCAGTTTTTCTTGGCAGGATACGTAAAAATACGCTCACCCTCTTTGGCGTCAATTCCTTTTCCTTTAAATAATCTCTGCCAAATGGCAATACTTTCTTCGTCTTTGGGAATATTGTTCTTCTCGTCTCCTTCAAACACGGTGACATAAAGTTTCTTAGGATCTAGTTTTAATTCCTCAGTTAAAAACTCAAAAAACCAAGGAAGCTGTTCTTCTTTGAAATAATCTCCCAAAGACCAGTTCCCAAGCATTTCAAAGAATGTGGTGTGCCGGTTGTCTCCCACCTCATCAATGTCTTCTGCGCGGAAAGACTTTTGCGAATCTACCAGGCGAACACCCATGGGATGTTTTTGCCCGAGCAAATATGGGATCAAGGGCTGCATACCAGACCCTGTAAACAGAGTTGTAGGGTCATTTTCAGGAACCAAAGAAGAAGAAGGTATTACTTTGTGCCCCCTCTTTTCAAAAAACTCCAGATATTTCTTCCTCACCTCCCCCGAATTCATAATCTTGCAGTATAGCAAAAAGAAAAGGGGTTATCCACGAATCCGCCGGTTGGTGGACGTGGATAACCCCAGACTTCAGCGACTCGAAGGAACAAACACCTCCGGATACGCCTTTTCCAGCTCGAAACTCCAGACTTGATTGGCTGCCTGAACCAGCCTTTTTCTGCCTTTGACCTCTGAGATAACCCTCTCAAAGGTATCTGCCTTGTCGCCAAGCAGATACACGATGAGGCCAATCCCTTCGACTGGAAGCAGCTCTGACAGAAAACTGTCGTTTCGAACATACTCCTGTAGCCGCATTTTTTTCACCGGTCCCATAATGAACAACCGAGACTTGATGAAAGCCGCAAGCCAGAGCCTGTACATGATCCATTTCGTGCCGTCCTCTGATTTGTAGCTGTGGAGAGGGGCAAGGGCACCCCAGAGGACAGTTTCTATCCTGTCTCGCTTTTCCATAGGGTTGGCAATCTTGTCGATATCGTCGAGCCTACGGCGGAATTCCAACTCCGCGAGCCTCCGAGGGCCGAGCAGAAAAAGAATGAACTCCTTCACGGTCTTTTCCTCCTGGTACTGTTGAATTCAAGTCTGGTGAATATTTACCATTATTGGAAGGATCTGTCAAACTGTTGATAATTAAACCAGGTCTAGTTCAAAAAGAAAAAGGGTTATCCACAAATCCGCCACCTGGCAGATGCAGATAACCCCAGACTTCAGGCGGGGGCGAGTTCCTTGCACTCATCAGCTCTGAAAACGAGGCGGTCTTCCGGGTCAGACATCAAGTTCTCCCAGAACTGCGCCGCTTCCTCTTTGCCTACATCCCAGAGTATGCTTACAGCATCTCCCCAACGTACCGAGTACGATGGTCCATGGTGAGGACTGGGACTCCCGGTAATCGCAGACCGTCCCAGAGACGCTCTCGAGTCGTATAGCTGGCATTCTGACGCCAACCCACTCCTTCTTGATTTTTTCCGGCGCTTCTCCTTCTGGAACTTTGGTTACTTCTATGTCCACAAACTTTAGCATCTCTATCCTCCAGTAACCCATATGGTCATCTGAATGGTTGTGGGCAAATGGATACGCCATTCTTCCCATCCCACGTTGTTGCATGATTCCAGGGATCTGCTTGGCAAGTCGGTTTAATCAGTCGATGCAAAACCACCCAACTCCAGTAAAAGGCATGAAGCAACCCGCCCAAACCTATGCCAACAGACGCAGCAAATCCCAGTGCTCGCCACGAGACACCGATGGCGTAATCCCAAGTAAGGGGAGAGTAGAGCGAAAATTTGGATAGCCCACGCATCGTTTCCAGGACTCCATATCCACAAAGAGCAACAACGAGTACCCAGGCGAGTAATGCCACTCTCGATACCAAGGTAGGATGCCTTCGGACAAATGAATCTTCCACTTAACGTCCTCTCCTACTCCTCTCAATCAATCATACTTAAGCTTCTCTGTCAAACACACCTACTTAATCACCCCGCCGCCGAGGAGTTGTTCGCCTTTGTAGAGGACGGCGAATTGGCCAGGGGTGACGGCGCGCTGGGGCTGCTCAAAGATGAGCTTGCAGTTGGGGCTGTTTGGGATGTTAGGGCTCGCAAGTTCTAGGTTAGCTGAGACAGACGGGGTGCGATAGCGGATTTTTACTTCTACTTTTTGGGATTCCACAGGCAGCACAGCAGAAAGCCAGTTCATACTGGTTATCTGCGCTTCTTTCTTCCCAAGCTCTTTTTCATCTTTGCTTACCACGAGCGTATTGCCTGTATAGTCTTTCTCCACAACGTACCAAGGCCCGCCAGACAAACGAATCTCTTTTCTCTGGCCAATAGTATACAAAGCTAATCCCTGGTGTTGTCCTAAAACTTTTCCTTTCGTATCTACAATATTCCCAGGTTCGAGAGGAATATGCTGTTTAAGAAAATCCGTGAAATCAAGTTTGCCGATAAAGCAGATCCCTTGGCTTTCTTTTCTTTCAGCATTTGGCAAGCCAAACTTCTTGGCCAAAGCCCGTACTTGGGGCTTTGTGTAGTTTCCAATGGGAAATAGTACTTTTGAAAGTACTTCTGCCTTAATGAATGATAGAAAGTATGATTGGTCTTTGTTTTTGTCTATGGCCTGTAATAGTCTTCCTTCTTGCATTCGTGCGTAGTGACCAGTTGCGACAAAATCTGCTCCTAGCTTTGTTGCTTTTTCGAAAAACAACCCGAACTTGATTTCCTTGTTGCACATCATGTCGGGGTTTGGAGTAATTCCTTTTTTGTATCCCTCAATAAGATACTCAACTACGCGCTCCCTGTATTCTTTGATGAAGTTCCAAGTATAAAAAGGGATGCCAAGATGCGAAGCAGCAAGTCGAGCGCTTCTTTCGTCATCCTGGCTCGTGCATCCCTGATACAAAGGGTCGTTCGCAGTCCAGCACTTCATATACACTCCCACAACGTCAAAACCGTCTCTTTTCAATAGAGCTGCCGCAACCGAACTATCCACTCCCCCACTCATCGCAACAAAAACTTTGATTTTTTTCTTTGGCATATAAATGTTATATCGAAACAAAAGAGCTGGAACAAACTAAGTCTCACTTAGTTTTGGTGAGTAAGTTCCACCTAGGTGCGGATAACTAAGTGACACTAAGTTTATATTGAAGGCGCCCTTGTATGGGCGCTCTATATAATCCGCACACTAGGTGGAACTTATACTAGGCCGGGCCTAGTTTTAGGAATATCTATCAGCTATTGTCGAGGCGGCGAAGGATTCAGGTTTGATCTTG
>Ga0209541_10011982_pt1 | contig 13480 bp, 12 predicted proteins | sample RifCSPlowO2_01_FD_184027 | JGI IMG/M metagenome (GOLD analysis project Ga0209541, IMG submission 184027) | Groundwater microbial communities from Rifle, Colorado - Rifle CSP2_plank lowO2_0.1 (SPAdes) (version 2) | ecosystem: Environmental > Aquatic > Deep subsurface > Groundwater | place...
CTCTTGGAGGAGATCAAAGATTTGTAAACATCGACGGAGACACAATGACTAATACTTTAACTGTTTCTTCTGGAGGAATAAATATTACAGGAGATTCAAATTTTGGTGGAAATTGGCAACAAGGCGGAACAACAATTTCAGGAGGAAACATTTTCACTCAAGTGCTCTATGTAGTAAATATAACTTCTTTAGGCGTAAGCAACATGAACATAAATGGTTCAATGAACCCGGCATCAGGATTTAACGACACATTTGATTTAGGAAGTTCTTCATTACAATGGAACGACTTATATTTAGGAACAGGAGATTTATATTTAGGAGGAACAGGACAAAAGAAATGGTGGTACAATCAAACACAATCAATTTACTATTACAATCAAACAGCAACTCATTTCTTTTATAACATGACAAACACTCATTTCTTTTATAACATGACAGACACCAGATTTTATTACAACTTTTCATTATCAGAAAATCAATCAATTTACAATTTTACATATCATTCATTTGCTTACAATCAAACAATCGCTTCTGGTTGGACAAAGATAGGAACAAATGTTATCTTAGCGACGATATCTGATAAAGTCGGAATTGGAACGACGAGTCCGACTGCATTGTTAGAAGTTTCAGGAGGTAATGTTGATGGAATAACAATAAATTCTACAGGTTCTCCAGCACTTAGAATCCAAACAAGTAGCACTAATTCTGCTGCAAGAAATTGGGGGTTTACAACAAGTTATACTTCTTTTGGTGATTTTCAAATAAAAGAATCTGATGCACAAGGAGGAGACCCTGTTTTAGTAGGAACATCAAGATTAACAATTCTATCTGGAGGCAAAGTAGGAATAGGAACAACAACGCCAACAACAATTCTTTCAATAGAAGATAATAATCCTCAAATTGTTTTAAATGATAGCAATAACGTTGAAGATATAATTTTAGGAAATGTAAATGGTGACTTACAGATATGGAACAGCTCGAGTGCAACACCATTAACATTAACTCAATCAGGAAAATTGGGAATAGGAACTTCATCTCCATCTCATACATTAAACGTCGTCGGAAGTTTAAACATATCAAATGGAAATAATGAAATTAAAACTGAAAATAACGGAAGAGAATTAGTAATAACAGGACAGCCGGGAAGCGCAAGCTTTCAAGAATCTCCTTTACATGTTAACGCATGGAACGCTGGAGCTGCAGAAAGAGCATTATTTGGAGTGGGTTACGCAAATATTCAGAAGTTCAAAGTCGACGTCGAGGGAGATACCGAAATCGCTGGAATTCTAAACGTCTCAGGAAATCGTTCTTTCTTTTTAGGAAATACCAGTTTCGGTTCATCATCAGTCGCATCTCATGAACTCAACGTCGTCGGCAGTGCAAATATAACAGGCGATTTATTTTCTCCTTCAATTTACGACACATCGTCTCAAGGTTTAATCTTCGCAATGAATTTTAATAATGAAAGCATATACAATGGACTGCCTTTAGATAGCTCAGGTTATAACAAACACGCAATCTTTGTTGGTATAAATGCCACACACAACGCAACGGGAGGTTTCAACGGCGGAGGAGCTTATCAATTTAATGGAATGGGAAGTTACATTCAAGCAGGAGAAATAAATTTAAGTTCAACAGACTTTTCAGTTTCTTTATGGGTTAAATTTAATAATATAGGAGGTCCTTTAGGAAGACCTTATGCAAACAGAGATGATGGTGGAGCATTTCTTGGATATGATATTTCCCAAACTAATGGAGTAGCAACTATAAGTTCTAATATAGATTGGGGAGCAACAGGTACATCTTCTGTTTCCACTTCAAAATTAAATAATATTTGGTATCACGTTGTAACAACAATAGATAGAGATGGAAATATGGTTTTATATGTAGATGGAGTTGTGGAAGATACAGATTCTATCTCCGCAAATAGTGGAGTAAGTTTAGAAAATCCTGATAAACTTACTTATATTGGCTCTCTATCCGCCGTCTCTACAGCTCCCCATAACGGCTCAATAGACGACGTAAGAATTTACAATAGAGCTTTATCACCGGAAGAAGTAAAAGAATTGTATTTGAAAAGAAATGAAGTCGTTAATTCTTATGTGAGTCAAAGAAATGTTTTTGTTGATTCAAGCGGAAACGTCGGAATTGGAACAACGACACCAACACATACTTTAAATGTCGTCGGAACAATAAATGCAACAACAGACGTCTGCTTATCAGATGGAATAACTTGTTTAAGTGGTGCAGTAAACAATACAATCTACAACTTTACATATCATTCTTGGGCTTATAATCAAACAATCGCATCAGGATGGAAAAAGGTTGGGGTAGATGTTATTTTAGGAAGTTCATTAACTGATTTTGTTGGCATAGGAGTGACTACCCCTAGCTCTCCTTTAACAATTGGGGATTATTTTGGGAATTTAATTCTTTTAGAAAATGATGGATTAGTAGGAAACGCAGAAAATTGGTCCATAGATGTTAATGAATATGGATTACAAATTGTAAATCTACAAAGCAAAGCCGCAAATATATCAATATATAGTAATACTGGAAATGTAATGATAGGAAGCAATTTAACTATCATTGGAGGAGGTATAACAACAGCAACATTAAGATTCGGAACAACAACTTCTACTGGATTATTTGAATTCGAAGATGCAGGGGTTTGTATTGGAGATGGGGGTTGCACTGCACCTACAACCGATGGAAATTTATTACTCTTAGGAGATTTAGATATTCAAGGAGGAGATATTAATACTTCAACATTAAATTTCGGAACAGCAACTTCTACTGGCACTTATAATATTTTAGATGGTAGTTTATGTGTTGGAGATGGAGGTTCTTGCACTCCTCCTACTACAGATGGAAGATTATTTGTTGTTAATTCAATTAATGTCGGTGACACAACTCCAGACGATGTTGCATATAATAAATTTGGTTCATCTGGAGCACCCCATGCTGCGATGAATGATACAGGTGATGTTTATATAGCACATGATTTGCATGTAGAAAATACAGCATATTATGCTAGTACAACATGGACTATCGGAGATATAGCAGAAAATATTGATACAAAATCCAGCAGAGAAAATAATTTTTGTGATGGGGATGTTGGGTGTTATAAAAAAAATACAAATGATAAATTAGATTTTGGCGACTTAGTTTGTATTGACCCTTTAGAAGCCCATACAATTATGAAATGCACAGATGCTAATTCTCCTTTAGCAGTTGGATTTATTTCTGAATCATATAGAATTTCTGTCGGTCCGTTTGATGGTTACCCAATATCATTAGCAGGTATTGTAAATGCCCATGTTACAAATGAAAACGGAAATGTAATGCCTGGAGACTTACTTGTCTCTGCAAGTAAACCAGGTTATGCAATGAAAAATGATAATCCTCAAGATGGAACTGTCGTCGGAAAAGCATTTGATTTCTGCGATAAAAAAGAATGCAAAATACCTGTGTTTGTTGCTTTGAGTTGAATAAGAAGATTTAAATAAATTGTCTCTTTGTTTACTTGATGAAAGGATACGAAGTTATCAACAACATTATTATAGTAAATAGAGATTTGACAGAGCTTGATATTTTTTTGAGAGATTTTCTTAATATTTTAAAAAAGCATTCTGACTATTTAGTTGTCAGCGGATTTGTAAGTATTGCAACTGGAAGAACTCGTGGAACAGAAGATATTGATATGCTTGTTCCTGTCATGAAGAAAGAAAAATTTGAGAGATTTTTTAATGAATTAAATGAAAAAAGATTTTGGTGTTATCAAGGTGATAATGTTAATGAAGTTTACCTCTATGTGAAAGATATGAAAAATATAAGGTTTGCTAAAAAAGATGAAATGTTTCCCAACATAGAATTTATTTCAATTAATGAAACAAGAAAAGCAAAGTATTTTGAGTTCACCCATCCTCAAAAAATCAAAATCAAAGACTTTGAATTTAAAATTCCCCCAATAGAATTTGAAATATTATATAAGGAAATCATCTTAAAAGGCAAGAAAGATATTGCTGATGCAAGACATTTAAGAATATTCTTCTCTGATATAGTTAATAATAAAAAGTTTGAAGAATATGAAAAGATAATAAGAGAAGAATTAAAAAAATGAAATTAACATTACAAAAAAAACCCGAAACAGATTTGGATTATGTTGAGATTTACGCAATTAAATTGAAAAAAGATAATAGTCTGTTTGAACAGCAAAAAAAGTTAATTGAATCTCAGTTAAAAAGCAGTTCATCAGTTTTTAGGAATTCTTTTGGAAAAGGAAATGAATTTAAATTACGGGTTAGAGAATATCTTAGAAAAATAGGATTGCTTTGAGTTAATTAATTTCACCACATCTACGCCATTGTATGTAAAGTAAACCATATAACTTAACATCGTAGAAAGATTTAAAAACTTGTATTAAGAAATAACAAAATGGGAATAGAAGAATATGTTAGAAATGCCAAGCAATTTGTTAAAGATAATTCTAGGAAAATTGGATTTACTACATTAACTACTGCAACGCTGTTTGGAGCTTCATTATTATACGAAAAACAAGCACGAGCTGAAGATGTTCTTTCTACAAATGATATCTCAACAATCACTGCAATCGATTCTGATGGGGATGGTTTAACAAATGTTGAGGAAGTTATTGCTGGAACTATATCAAGTTCAACTGATTCAGATAATGATGGATTTAATGATGGAATTGAATTTGCCAATTCCTACGATCCTTTAAGTATTGATAGTCCAGGATTAATCTCTGGAAACAGACTTTTCGAATTCCCTTACATTCAAAACTTAACAACTGGGACAACAAACAACGCTTTAAGTCCGGCGTGGCATTTAGGAGGACAAAGAGTTTCTTATATTGAAGCTGATTCAAGTTTTGTTAGTGGAACATTATATAGTAAAAATATATTTGATTTAACTCGTGCCCGTAGAGAATTAGAAACTGGCTTAAGCGCGGAATTAAGAAGTATATCTACAGGTCCTTTAGGTTTAATAGATTATTTTCACAAACCAAGACTAATAGGAGGATTAGATGGAATCTTTAAAGTAGGAGTTGGAGGTTTCTTTCCTTCATCGAGAGCAGTGCCTGCTCAAGGACAAACCCTTCCAGAGAATGTAAATTTAAGAAATCCAAGCATTGGAGCAACATTAAGTGTTAATATTGGAAGCGCAACAATTGAAGCAGTAAGTGAATGGCTTTTTGCTGAAGCCGATCTTCCTTCTTCAGCAAGCGGACAAATTTACGCATTTAAAATGAATCCTTTAAGTGGAAATTGGGATGAAAGCTCACCAATTAAAATTACAAATTTTACAAATAGGACTGCAAGACCAAGAGTCAGCAGGGATTTAGATAAAATCATGTTTCAAGAGGTTGATATTAATGGAGACAATCGTTTGTGGGTTGGAAATGGATTAAATGGAGTATTAAATAATTTTGATGTTCCTTATGAATTAACAGATTCTTTAAGTAGAACTAGTTTATTAGCAGATTCTATTGGTTTTAGCGATGGTGTTTCTTTTCCAGGGGGATTTTCTGGAAGGGGAGAAATAGTCTTTTTTACTTATGATACTAATAATGTTTATTCTCTAAATGACCCTTTGAATTTCACAGGAGCAGATTTTGACATTGGATTAAGAGGAGTATATTCTAGTTCAAGAATAAGCATCCCTCTTCCAGGAAATCAAATAACTCCGGCTGTTTCACATGATGGAATGAGATTAGCTTTTGCTGATGATTATCTAAGTGATGGAAATCCAGGAGGAAACTTTAATTTATATGTTGCTGGAATTAAACCGCTTGGAAGAATTATTGATGGGTTAGATGTATCTTATATAGAGGGGTTTACAGCGCCATCGGGCTTAACTTTTGAAGGAAATATTCCAGGACATAAATTAGCAACTCCGGGAGGAACCCCTAATATTTTATCAGTTCATTCTCCATTAAAACCAGTTGCAGATGCAACCTCTGCATTATCTGCTTTAACAGCTTTAACAAGATATGAACCAGATGGATTAGAGGTTGAAGACCCATTCATTATTGGGGGAACTCAAGGAATATATCAAACCAAACCATGGGGTGTTGAAGATTTAGTTACCGAAGATGGGGGTTTATTAGATGAAAATGCAATTTCAATAGGATGGGAAGTTGAAGATGCAACCGGAAATCCAGTTTATACAACTCTACCTGAACAATATATAACAGAAAGAGATTTAGTTAATAGAGAAATAAGATTCATAGCTCCAGGATTTTCAACAGCAAAGAAAAAGAAATTCTTAAAGGGCTTGCCTTTGCCAACTGGCTCAGCTTCATATGGTTTGATAGCGCCAAAATTAATTCCAGAGCCATTATCGGCAGTCGAAAACTGGCAATACATGGATGTTGAAGACGCAAACCCCCCTGTTTATGGCAGTTATGGTAACACTAATGAAGGTTTAAATTTTACAATTCAACCTTATGATTCAAATGCATTACACGAACGCTCACAAAGAAAACTTGAAGAAAAATTCGACAAACCATATGTTATCGACACAGAAGAATTTTCTATTGATGCAAAATAATTCATACGACTAAAATAATAATAAGAATTATTTCTTGACAAACTCAACATTTTCTAAATTTTCAAATTCCTTATCACCTGTGAGAAATTTAACTCCAAGCTTTCTTGATTGAATATAAGAAATACAATCAGTCATTGACATCTTTCTCTTTTTATTTTTCACTCTGAATAACATCGCTCTTTCTATAATACTTGCATCAACTTTTACAATGGCAGGAATTAATTCATCTAAATATTCTCTCGCATCTTTTACATCATCCAAAAATAATTTGTAGCAAAACTCTGCAAAAATAAATTTATTGATTATAACGTTCTTTGTTGTATATTTTTCGTATCGGGGATTATTTTTTAAAACTTCAATTAAAGCATAAGTATCATAAAGAAAAGTCTGATTTTCATCAATCATCATAAAGATCCTCGTCAATTTCTCTCATTATATCTTCAGTAGATTTCTTGAACTTATGTTTTCCGAATAATTTCCTCAAATCTGTGCTTTTTGTCTCAATTAATATTTCAATTTCCTCCCCTTCCTTAAAACCAGAATCATCAACAACTTTTTGAGGTACAACTACCCCAAAAGAATTTCCCCATCTTCTCAATTTAGTTTTAACTTCTATCATGTATAAACAATATAATTATACTATATAAACTTTTAGGTTTCAAAGAGTCGTCGTTCCATTTCAAACAAACAATATACTTTTAGGAGTAAAACAATCCTCATTCGTCTCTCACTCTGATTTATATTCTCAATTTGAAGACGCAAACCCCCCTGTTTATGGCAGTTATGGTAACACTAATGAAGGTTTAAATTTTACAATTCAACCTTATGATTCAAATGCATTACACGAACGCTCACAAAGAAAACTTGAAGAAAAATTCGACAAACCATATGTTATCGACACAGAAGAATTTTCTATCGATGCAAAATAATTCATACGACTAAAATAATAATAAGAATTATTTCTTGACAAACTCAACATTTTCTAAATTTTCAAATTCCTTATCACCTGTGAGAAATTTTAAATTATTCCTTAAAGAATAAATATATCCAATACAATCAGCATAAGATAATTTCTTTTTTCTATTCTTTTTCCTAAATTTAATAGCTTCTTTAATTATTTCATCGCTTATTTTTACAGCCCCCTGTTTAACTTCATCATATATTTGATTAGCTTTTTCTTCGCCATATTCGTTGACAGCAAACCAATATACTTCAGTTAAGTTAAATATTGTGAGAATTAATTGCTCTCGAGAATACTTTGCAAATTTAGGATTTCCATCAATAAATTCAATTATAGCATAACTATCCCAAAAATATCTTACCATCCTTTTCTCATTTCATCTTTTATTTCCTGTCCTGTTTTCTTGGATGAACGAGGAAACTTACCGAAAATATTTTCAGCTAATGATTTCTTATTAACTTCGACAACAATTTCATCATTTTCTTTTATATTGTCATTCTCAACAACTATCTTTGGAAGGATAATTGCTATTGAATTTCCCCACTTTCTTGCTTTAGTTTTTATTTCCATAATATATAATGAGACATAGTGATATTTAAATCTTTCGCCCCTTTAAGCTATACGACAACAAATTCCTTTTAATACAAAACCTCCTTCGTCAGTCAAAAACTACGGCCTACAAATAATTTTATATAATAGAATTGCTACTTCTTTTCATGAACAAAAAATATAGGATTATAACCTTGATTTTTATCTTAATCATTTCAACCTCGCTTTTTTATTTTATTGAAACTTCAAAAAGAAAAGCTCCAGAGGTTGTGTTGTTTCGTGTTTTAGACAACGACAAAATCCCAATTGTCGACGCAGATTGCAAGGCAGATATTTCTTCCAATAGATTATTAATTGAAGACAAATCATTAAAAGAAATTGAAAACATTTATGAATATATTCAAGGTATCCATGTCGAAGGAAAAGATTCCCAAAAAGGCTTCTATGAATTAGAAACTGAATTAAAAGATGAAAAAGAATTTGAAATAAGAATTGTTTGTTCTTCTCCAGATAACAAACATATTGGTTACACAATTCTTAACAACACAAACATTCCTTGCGAAATTAAAGAAAGTGGAAGGATATTAATTTGTTAACTACTATACTGCATACAGGAAATTCTTTCCTTCGTAAATTAATTCCCAACCACAATCTGTTTTTTCCTTTGTTAAAATATAATCAACTCCAAAATTATCTATAATTTCATTTTTCTCATCGCAGGAAGAAAAACCAAAAAATCTCTCAACTTCTTTCCTATTTGTTAAAACAAAGGAAGTTGTTATAGGAAACTTTCCAGAAATAGGGAGTATTGCATTAGAAATTAGAGGTTCAGCCAAAACAACTCCTTTATCTAAACTTCTCAAAAACAATAAATCTTTATAATCATCTTCGTCGATGATTTGTCTTAATTGTGCTTTTTCAGGCAAGTCATAATATTGATAAAAAGTAAAAAACAAAATCATCATTATAAATATTACAAATATTATTTTAATTACAAATTCGCTTATCTTTATTTTTCTTATTAATTGTAGTAAATAGATTACACCAAAAGCGCTCAAAATTGGCAAACTCAAAACAAAATAATAAATATTTCGTTGGTATGGAGAAAATAATGACACTCCAAACAATTTAAATATAAATATTGAAAATAAAAGGTAAATTGGCCAAATAATAAATAAAATGTATTTCTTCAAATCATTTTTGTACAACATTATAAAAATAACTCCAAATAATGCCAAAACAAATCCAACAAGAGGGTATACATCAAAAAATGAAAATGGCAAATCAGCATAACCAAATTCTAGTCTAAACTGAAGTTGCTTAAATAAATATAATATAAAATTTTTAGTTAACAGAACATAAAACAAAACTCCAAAAACAGGCAAAACCAAAAACCAAGGAAAAAACTTCCACTCACTCTTAATATATTTTAAATGAAAAAGACAATAAATCAACAAAATTGGAATCGCAAATAAAACCGAAATCGCATGAATTGGCAAAAGAAAAATCATAATTCCTAAACTCCACAGCACCATCTTATTATCTCGTTTTTCAATCCCTTCTGTAAAAAAATAAATATATAAAAATATAAATGGTATTGAAAATGTCAATGGTGTAAAAAACCACAAACCCCCAATATCAGAATTTGATTTTATTGATGCAAATAAAATCACTGCTAAAATTCCAATATAAAAATTATTCGTCTTTTTCTCGACGACATAAAACAAAATCAATGCAGAAAATACTGCCCATAAAGCAGGCAGGAATTTATAAAATAAAAAAAAGTTAATTCTAAGTACTTCTATTATTGAAGATAAAATTCTCAAAAAGAGTTGAAAGCCGATTTCTAATTTACCTGAACCTAAAAAATATCCTCCTTCAAATAAGTTATAAGATTGAGAAATATGATGCCATTCGTCTATAAAATAAGGAAATCTATAATTAAAATGAGGAGAATAAACTAAAATAAAAACAAATATTAACATGAATACAAGTAACGAAATTTCTCTTCTTTTCATATAAGTTAGATTAAAAAAATATATTTAAAGGTATGTTCTCTTAAATGAATATGGAAAAAGTGAGTGTTTTAATGCCTTGTTTAAATGAAGAAAAAGGCGTTGGAATTTGCATTAAAAAGATTCAAGAAGTTTTCAAAAAGGAAAATATTGACGGAGAAATCATTGTCATTGACAATGGCTCAACAGACAAAACAATTGACATCGTAAAATCTTTCGGAGTTAAAGTTATCCATGAACTTCGACGAGGTTATGGCAATGCTTATCTCACAGGATTCAAACACGCAACAGGCGACATAATAATAATGGGCGACGCTGACAACACATACAATTTCTACGACATTCCAAAATTTCTCTATGAAATTAAAGATTCAGATTTTGTAATAGGAAACAGAAAATATCTTAATAAAAACTCTTCTCCGTTTCTTCATCGCTACATCGGACGCCCAGTATTCTCTATTCTTCTCAGATGGCTTTTTCATTTAAACATTTCTGATTCGCATTGTGGGTTTGGTGCAATAAAAAGAGATGCGTTAGATAAATTAAAACTTCAAAGCATAGGGATGGAATTCGCTTCTGAAATTTTAATTAAAGCGCAAAAGAATCATCTTAGAATTAAAGAAATCCCTATAATCTACTACGATAGAATTGGAAGTTCTAAATTGAGAACTTTTAAAGATGGAACAAGACATCTATACTTAATCACAAAAGAATTCTTAAATCAGGTCTCATAAAAAACTTCATGAAAATTGCCATAGTCTCTGACTCAATATACCCGTTTAGCATAGGCGGTTCAGAAATAAGAAATTACGAGATTGCCAAAAGGTTAGTCGAGAAAGGACACGAAATTCATATTTTTGGTGTTAAATCTTGGAGTGGACCAGATAAAATATCAAAAGACAAAATAATTCTTCATGGAGTATCTACTCTTCGCATTAACAAAAATGCAAAAAGAATTCCCTTAGACTCGCTAAAATTCTCTTTGCGTCTTTTTAAAAGATTATTAAAAGAAAAATTTGATTTGATTGACGTCGCAACATTCAATTATTTTAATTGTTATTTAACAAAAGGAGTTAACTTAATAAATAAAACCCCTTTAGTATTTACATGGCATCAATACTTTGACGATTATTTAATTGGATATTTTGGAAAATTAAAAGGAACGCTCGCCAAAATTTTAGAAAAGTATTCCCTCAAACTCTCGGCTAATAACCTTTGTGTTTCTAATTCAGTCAAAAATGAATTAATTAAACAAAATGTTTCTCCTTCTTCAACCTATGTAATTAATAATGGGGTGGATTTTAAAACAGCTAAGAAATCAAAACCATTAAAAAAGAAATACGACATAATTTTTGTAGGCAGATTAACCTATCAAAAAAATGCAATGTTTTTAATCAAACATCTATATTTGATAAAAAAGATGTATCCTTCTTTAAAAATTGCAATTGTTGGCTCAGGCCCAGATGAAAAAATTTTGCATTCAGCTATGAGGAAATATGGTGTCGAAAAGTTTGTAGAATTTACAGGAAACATTACAGAAAAACAAAAAATTTTTAGCTATATGAAATCATCTAAATTATTAGTAATGCCTTCACTTATTGAAGGGTTTCCTTTAGTCGCAGTCGAAGCACTTGCTTGCCACCTTCCTATTTTTGCGTCAAGAAAAATAAAAGATGTTTTTGAAGAATTTCCAGAAAGTTCTGTTTCATTTTTTGATTTAAATAAAGATGATTTTTCACAAAAAATAGTATCTCTTTTAAAAAAATCCGAAAAGAATCATAGTCGCAACAATTCTTTTGTAGTCAAATTAGATTGGGATAAAATTGCAGATAAAATCGAAAGGTATTATTCATCTATCATCCATAAACAACCTCTTTTATAAAATTGATAATATTTTTTTGTGTTCCTGTCAAGGGTCCCGCATAATCTTTTATGAAATTAATTTGGCCTTTTAACATTTTATTTTCATTGAATGATCTCTTTTCAATTTTTTCTATGGAATCAAATAATTGCTTTTGTGAAAAACCAGGTAAAGCTGCACCATATTTAACTAATTTAAGAACAGGATAAGATTGAGCAAAATGAACATGGATTATTGGCTTACCAAAAAACATTGCTTCCAATGCAGCAGTAGAATCTTCAGATATAACTGCTTTTGAATTTTTTATCAGTGAATATAAATTTTCCATTTTTATCTTAACTAAATTTTGGTTTTTTATTATTTTTTTATAAGGAGAAACATAGTCATAGGGATGTGGTTTGATAATAACTAAAATATTTTTATTTTTAGAAATATTCTGAAGAGCACCTGCTATTTTTATTCCTTCAGAAGGTAAGCGAGAAGGCAAATAACATTTACCTATTGTGTGGGGTCTTGTTATCCATAAATAATAATCTCCATCAGAATTTATTTTTCTTGGAACAAAAAACCCTTCAAAAAAAAGATTCCCAGTAACTCTTAAACCCCCTTTATAATCTTTATATTTTTCTTTTTGTTTTTCTCCCCAAATATTCATAAAATCCGTAAAGTGATAATCATGATATCTTTCACAACCAAGTCCATGTTGTAACATCATTGTTTTTATTCCTAATTTCTTTGCGGCAAAAATATATTCCTGGTAAGGGGAATAATTATCTCCACTAACAACAACCAAATCCGGTTTTATTTTTCTTAAATCATTTACTGCATAGTGAAACACAGAAAGGGTGTATTTTAATCTTTTCAATATCTCTAACCACTTTCCAGAGTTAAGAAAAATTTTGTTTGTTTTAAGAAATTTTTTCATTTCACCAAGGGTCTCATAAAGAAATTGGGAATTGTAATTCCTTACAAAAAAAGAATGATATCTGGGTAAGAAAATATTAAATTCTCCTGAGTCAATAAGAATCGAGGCAATCATTAAAGTGTTTTTGTCAATAATGGGAAGAAAAATTTTCTTCTTTCCGAGACATTGGGAATTTTTCAGTTTTAATTTAAGAAATTTGTATAAAATAGATGTATTTTTGAAAACATGCTTTTTTATATATTTATGATGAGTAAATTGTTCTTGATTTCTTAATGAGTTCCCAATAACCTCCCAAAAAAACCATGCAGTTAATTTGTGGCTGAATTCTTGAGCAGAATCTTTATTCATCCAGTTTTGAAGTATTTTCCATGTCATTTTATCTAATTCAAGAATTTTTTTAATTATTTTAGTCATATGAAATTTTGGTTAATTTGGTTTATATAATTTTTTCATCCAGATTTTATAATCATTAACTTTAAATATACCTTCCCCTTATTTCTTTTATGAATAAAAGAGGAAAGAAACTACTTGGTAGTTTATCTATTATTATAATTATTTTAGTCGTAGCTTCAATGTTTTTTGTTATGGCACAAACT
>Ga0209541_10011983_pt1 | contig 13479 bp, 16 predicted proteins | sample RifCSPlowO2_01_FD_184027 | JGI IMG/M metagenome (GOLD analysis project Ga0209541, IMG submission 184027) | Groundwater microbial communities from Rifle, Colorado - Rifle CSP2_plank lowO2_0.1 (SPAdes) (version 2) | ecosystem: Environmental > Aquatic > Deep subsurface > Groundwater | place...
CAAAAAGACTCATAAAACAAATTCAATCTATTAAAAAAATTTCTGAATTTATTTACGAAAAATTTCCATTGATTCTTTTTCCAGGGGGAGAAATCAGGGAAAAAGATTATAATACTTGGGCAAGGAAAAACAATCAGCCCTTATGCTCTATCTTTGATTTTGATATTGATGATGGTTGTACAAGGGCAGTGGCTTATGCTCTTAAAGATATAAAACAATCTCCAGTTTACTTTGGAGAATATAAAAACAGAATTAAATAAATCTTAATCTAAACTTTTTCCAAACTTCCCATAATCTCTCTCAAGGCAACTTTTTTCACCGTTGTGTAAGCATCTCCGGCCCCAGAATAAATTAACAAACCCTTTTTGTTTTTATCAACAACCAATCCTGTAGGAAAAATTACTCTTTTATCTTCAAAGGTGCCTTTTTCATATTTTTTATGCGGGATTAATATTGGAGACCCAGACTTAGCAATTAATTTTTCAGGATTTTTTAAATCAAATAATGCTGCACCAACAAGATAATATGAAATCTCTCTTTCTTTTTTTATGCCTATGAGTTTTTCAAGTTCAGCAAGAAGAGAACTATCCTTTTCAATTTTTTCTTTTACAGCATGATAGATTAAAAGCCATCCATCTTTTGTTTTTATTGGAGGAACTCCAGCACCATTTGTTCCATAATCCCAATCTCCTTTTTTAGCCAAAAAAATTGGTTTTGGTTCACCCCAATATTCAAGATCCTTGGAATTAACTATCCATATGTGGGGCAAACTAAAATGAAATCCTCCTGCGGGCCTGTTAAAAGAATAGTATTTATTATTTATTAATTCGGGGAATATAACTGCATCTTTATTTTCTTCACCAAAAATAACCCCCCTCCTGTACCAATTAAAACAATCATTTGAAATAGCATAGCTAGTTGAAACATTTTCTTTTCTTGATAAACTCACATAAGTCATAACATATAAATCCCCTACTTTTGTTATTCTTGGATCTTCAATACCCAATTCCCCATCCCATGAAACCCCATAAAAACTTGGTTTTTTGTCAATTGATAAAATCTTAAAACCGGTTTTGTCTAGGATAACTCGTCTAAAATGCGAAATAAATGTTAATCTCTTTGTTCCATCTTTAAATAATATATCCATATTAGATTTTTCTTTTATTATTTTTCTGCTAAATTTGTCTAATTTTATTTTAAATTTATTTTTTCCCGTCATTCTTGGAGAAAAACAGCAATTCTTTCTTTCATTTTTAATGAATTTTTCAATTACCCTCACATAAAGAACAATATTTCCATTAGGCAATCTCATTGCACCTGGATTTGTAGTCCCAATAACCTCAAAATCTTTAGATGAAGATTTAATATCTTTTGGAGTAATCAAAAGCTTTTCTTTTTTTACCTTTATCATTTCAAATCAACACCTTTTTCTTCTTCAAACTTTCATAGGCAAGAATATAAGTTCCAGCATCCCATGCCTGAAACTTTCCATTCATCTTCTTGTTCAAAGGATTTATCCATTCTGGAAAATTTCCTTTAAGGTTTGCTTCAGCAAGCTTGACTAATTCTTTTTCAGCTTCTTTAAATCTTTTTAATTTTATTAGAGCAAGAACATAAAAACTCCCAATATAAGGCCAGATTCCTGCATTAAGATAATGATATGGCTTTCCTGCTTCACAATCAAGATAGTAATCTTCCCAATATTTACTTCCTTTTTTAATTGTAGGAAAAATAGACATTACAGGGTATGGTTTGTTGATTTTCTTCTTTCTTATGTAAGAAATTATTTTTTCTGCTTTATTTTTATCAGCTAAATCAAAAATTATTGCAAGCAGGTTCCCTAAAGTATCAAACCAGTCCCCAATTTCCTTGTATTTATTATGATTTTTCCATCTATATGCATAATAATAATCCTTATTCCATAATTTAATATCATTATTTTCATTAACATCTTTTTTTAATTTCATTAATTTCTTCTTATCTCCAACTAAGCTTAAAACTTTATAATAAAGTGTTTGTGTATTTATTGTTCTTCCATATCTATGTGGAAAAGCATCTTGCCAGTCTGTAGTAGGAAGTTGTTCAAGCATTGTATCTTCTCCCATATCCTGATAAGAAAGCCATATTATTGCCTTATCAATATTTTTCTCATATTTTTTAAATAAATCGCTTCCATATTTTTTCTTATACACATAATGTCCAATAATAAACCATAAACTTGAATCAATAGAAAGATAATCTACCTTGAGCTTCTTACTTCCAAATTTCATAACCGCATTTGATATTTCCCCATGTTCTCCCTGATATTTTGCAAGAGTAATAAGGCTTTTTTCAAATTGCTCTTTAACAAAATTATTATCATTTTTTACAGCAGAACTTGCACCAATCAAACTTATCATAGAATCCCTCGCCCAAACTCCCTTATACCCACTTTTACCTCCAGAAGCATATAATCCATTAGGAGTAGAACATATTTTCAAGACTTGCTTAGCTTTTTCATAAGCTTCTTCTAAAATACCAGTATTTTTTTTCATCTCTCCTCTTTTATCTTATCTACCTTTATAACCAAACTTCTTGTTATAAATATTATGATTAATTATGTCTAACACAAATGCAACAATCTCTATCTCTCCGCTATTTGTTAATGTATAGAGCATTCTCCAAAAATTAGGAAGTTCAACTCTGAATAAATTAGTTACCCCATATTTTTCCATATATTCTTTTGGGATTAGATGTTTTGCAATCGGGTTTCCATAATGAGGATTTAATTTGATTAGTTCAACTTTTTGATTAACTGCTTTAAGAACCATCCTCTCTGCTTTTGAATCGATATTTAAATTAAGATATTTGTAAACCTCTTTTGCTTCTTGCGATAAAATAACTTTTGTGTCTTTCATAATTCTAAACCTTGATAAATTGCTTTTCTAAGATTTGGATTTGTATTATGAATCCATGTTATGCCTTTTAGAGTTACTGCAATTTTATTGCTCTTTTCAAGATATTCTAAAATAAGCATAAGAGTATTATGATTAACTTGTTTTGGAAGTTGTTTTTTAAGTTCTGCTATGCTTATCACACTTTCATCGGATTTTCTTAGGGTATTTTCCACCATAATTACCGTATTAAGTGTTGGCCAGTGCTCTGGTTTTTTTGCTTTAAATGTTTGTACCATAATTATATCTAATAGTTATAAGTTTATAAACTTTTGGTATGAATAGATAAGAATAAATTTAGGATTAATGCCCCACAATAAATTAACCCAATCCTCTTCCCGCCTCTTTATCAACAATAACAATCAAATTCTTATGTTTTTTCAAAAAACTAACTGGGCAGCATTTATTTGGCTTGCATCTAATTAAACATCTAACAGCTTCTGCTTTTTTTCTGCCAGAAGCCAATAAAAGAATCTTTTTAGCAGAAAGTATTGTAGAAACTCCCATTGTAAGTGCTTTTTTGTTTATTTTATTAATTTTCTTTGTTTCAGAAGTTAATTCAACAAGTCGTGTTTTTGAATTTAAAGCAGAGCCAGGCTCATTAAAAGCAATATGCCCATTAACTCCAACCCCTAAAATTTGCAAATCTATTTGATTTTTCTTAATCTTGTGTTCATAATCCAAACATTCTTTTTTCCAATTTTTTGCTTCTCCATTTAACAAATTTATATTTTCCTTCTTAATATTAATTTTATCAAAAAGATTTTTATGCATGTAATAATAAAAGCTTTTTTTGTCTTTTTTAGAAATAGGATAATATTCATCTAAATTAAATGCTTTAATTTTAGAAAAATCAACTTTTCCTTTTTTATATGCTTTAACAAACTCTCTATACAATCCAGGAGGAGTTTTTCCTGTTGCAAATGCAATAACAGAATTGGGTTTCTTCTTAATTTGATTTATAACTATTTCGCCAGCTTTTTCAGACATTTCTTTATAATTATTAATTTTTAGGAGTTTCATTTTAAATCCATCTTCTGACTTTATTTTTATATTCTAAATATTTTTTTCCGAATTTATTTTTTAAATTCTTTTCTTCAAGTGGAATAAATAGATTCCTTATTATTATAAAAAATCCTATTGGAAAAATAAAGGTTATTAAACTACCTAATAGAACGGATATACCCATTAGTATTAATAACATTCCTAAATACATAGGATTTCTACTTATTCTATAAATACCTTTCGTAACAAATTTATCTGGGTTCTTAAAAGGATTTTGTGTTGTTTTATTCTTATTAAATAATAACCAAGCCCAAATATTTGATATTATTCCAAAAATAATCAATAGAATTCCTAATAAAGTGTAAGGATAATATATTATCTGCAGAACAGGAAAAATAAAATGCAGTAGAATAATAAGCAATATTCCTATATAAAAAAACATCGGGGGCATGATTCTCTTTTTCATCCCAGAGCCTCCAAACCAGGCAGCTTCTCTCCTGCAATATATGATAGCAAAGCTCCCCCGCTTAAACTGATATGATTAAATTTGCTTTTTGAAATCCTGCTTTTTTCAATTGCATCACTTAAATGCCCTCCCCCAATAACAGAATACGCCTTGCTATTTGCAATTGCTCTTAAAATTGAAAAAGTGGCTTTTTCAAATCCCTTAATATTACAATCTCCAGCAGGCCCTTTCATATAAATTATTCTTGCTTTTTTTATTTCCTTAACATATTTCTCAATTGTCTTGTTTCCAATATCAAAAATCTCATATCTTAAAGGAAACTCACTTAAATCTTTTTCAACTCTTTTATTATTAACCTTAACAGCAAAATCAACAGGAGTTTCAACATTTTTTAATTTATTTTTAGGAATTTTAATAAAAACTTTTTGTTTTTTTAAATATTTTTCTTGTTCTCCTAATTTCTTATCTTTGTTAATCAAGCAAACTTGCCCAAATAACCCGCAGGCTAAAACCTTGTTTCCTCTTAACAACTTGATATTATCTTCTGGCTTTGCACCCCCTAAAATATAAAGGCAATTTTCTATTTTTATTTTTTTCAAAGCATCAACTTCCTTTTCTAATAACAAACCAGCGCAAGATTTCATATATCTTGGGAATAAAACAATACTTGATTCATTTCTATGGCAAACAGAAAATGCATCATTAACATAAATCTCTGTTAATTCTATTAATTTCATAAGTTTATTTTGCTTTCCTTTTTTAGGATGAAATTCATCTTTTTCAAATCTAATATTCTCTAACAAAATTGCCTGCCCAATTTTCAAATTTTTAATTTCTTTTTCAGCCTTTTTTCCAATTATATCATCAATAAACTTTATTTTTGTATATTTATTAAGAAGTTTAGCATGCTGCTTTAAGCTCATAAAATCCCCTTTCCCAGGCCTGCCTTGATGAGCGATTACAACAATCCTGGCTTTTTTGTTTTTCAAATAATTAATTGTTTTAGCGCTCTCTTTTATCCTCTCACTCATCAAAACCTTTTTATTTTTAACATCAGAATTTAAATCTGCTCTTAAAAGAACAGTTTTTCCTTTAAAATTAAAATCCTTAAGAGTTTTCATATTAGCCCTTTTTAGTTTTTTATATTTATAGTATTATTAGAAAAATGCTATATAATAATTTATCGCTCTGAAAATAAAGCCTAGCCATTTCTGAGCTATTCTGCTGTTCGAATTGGAGTTAGCCAAGTTCTCGTTCCTAGCATTCCAGTTGCTGTTCCTGTTGAGGTAAGCCCTGAACAACTTGTAGCCCATCTTAAACTCAAGAGAGTTTGAGAGCCAGAAAAAAAAGTTTCTGGAGTTTACCTCATGAAAATTCTCTTTCTTCTCATGTCAAGAATCTTGCTTGCACAAAGCAGAAATTAATCTGCCCACTGAAGCTTCATATTTCGGCAAGATAAAATGCTTACTTAATGTGGCTTCTGTATTTCATGGCTTAAAATAAAGTCAAATATGCCCTAGTAAACTGGCGTGTAGCCCAGCCACTTTCATGACTAGGAATTTTATAAAGGATTAAGTGTTTAAAAATTTATACAACACTTCTCTTGCTCCTCAAAACTATATTAAATTAATTTATATGTTTGTTATATCATTAACGTGAAGATAATAATCAACAAAAGAAATGGTAAAAGAGTTAAATTAGAGATTTAATTAACTCTTAATCCCGCAATGCTTTCTGCATATTTTTTATTGACATTTGAAATTGCCTTATCTTTACCTTTTTTAAATTCAGAAGCATAACTATCTAAAATTTTTTGCGAAGTGGCTTTGCCACTTACAACAACTACCATGCTGTCCGAATCGGAGTAAGCCAAGCCCTCGCCCCTAGCCCCCCAGTCGCCGTCCCTGCAGAGGCAAGCCCTGAACAACCCAGAGGAAGAAGGCATACAATCCCATTTAAAATCATTTGTATTTTGAACGCAGGATTTTGCAATATCTTTTCCTTTTTCAGATAATCTAAATACATCTGTTAAAATATTATAAGGAATTAATTTTGCATATTTCAAGTTTATTCCAACCTTTTTTAAATCATTAGCCAGAGCTTCAGCATAAACCGGATTGATTTTATAATTACTATCTCTTGAATCAAGATTTAATTGGCAGTCAACATAAAATCCTGAGAAAAAGTTATTTGCTCTTTTAACTACAGCTTCTAAATCCTTTCTTTCTACTAATCTTGCATTTTTTGGAAGCAAGCCAGAATTTACAAGCTTGACAAGCATTTCTGGGCTAGAGCCAGTTAATTGCATATTAGACTCTCCAAAATTATTTGAAATAGCAAGATATTTAGGATTAGCAGGCAGAATAGTTGCTGATTCCTTTGCTTTATTTCTTAATGCTATTTGAATTGCCATTTTAATTATAGAAAAATTACCTTTTTAAACCTTTCTACATTGTCGTATCTAAAAAGTAGTAAACCCTCTCTCAATTTAAAGAACCCTATCTTTACCTCCACTTATTTATATAATCAAAAACAGCCAGAGCTGCTTTAGCTCCTTCCCCTGCAGCAGCAATAATCTGTTTTGCAGGAATATCTGTGCAGTCTCCTGCAGCAAAAATACCAGGAACACTAGTCATATTTTCTTCATGAGTCAATGTACTTCTAAAAATCATAATTTCATTCCACTTATTTTTCTTAACATTTGTAAAATCAGCTTTTGTAACCAATCCAATCTCAACAAAAACACCTTCAACTTTCAAAATCTTCTCTTTCCCTTCTTGTTCATACTTCAAACCATTAACAAAACTATTTCCTAAAATCTCTTTTATCTTTGAATTTCCTATAAAACTAACTTTTTTATTATTCAAAACCTTATCTCTTAAATAAGGCTCTCCTGTTATTTTTTTAGAAATATCTACTAAATAAACTTTTTTTGCATAATTACTTAAAAATAAACTTGCATCTAATCCAGAATTACCGCTCCCAACAACAGCAACTGTTTTTCCCTTTTGAAGTGGAGCATCACAAACAGCACAATAACTAACTCCTTTTCCTAAATACTTCTCCTCTCCAGGAACATTTAATTTTCTAGGAGATTTTCCAGAAGTAATTATTACTGCCTTACTCGGATAAGTATTTTTTCTTGTTTTAACAACACAAATTTTGCCTTTTTTTTCTAATTTTAAAACCTCTTCATTTTTTACCTGAATTTTATAATCTTTCATATGCTCATTAAATCTTTTAACAAGTTCAACTCCAGCTAAATCAGGAATTCCTGGATAATTATCAACATCACTGCTCCAGCTCATCTGCCCGCCAATATCCATGCTTAAAATTAGGAATTTTATTTTTCTTCTGGCTGCATAAATAGCAGCAGTCATTCCAGCAGGCCCTGAACCTATTATAATTAAATCTAATATATCTACCATTTTGCCTCTTTTTATAAATAGAATAAGAATAAGGATATTTTAAATTTAACTAAATCTACTTCAACATCTTAATCAAATCAACCATCTTGCAGGAATAAGCATATTCATTATCATACCAAGCCAATACTTTAACCATATTATTCCCAATAACTTGAGTTGACAATCCATCTACAATACTTGTGTGAGGATTTTTTATAACATCACTTGAAACAATTTCATCTTCTGTATATTGTAAAATTCCTTTCATTTTTCCAGAAGCTGCTTTTTTAAATGAATTGTTCACTTGTTCTTTTGTTACATTTTTATTTAATTCGGCGACAAAATCAACAATGCTTCCGCAAGCTACAGGAACACGCAGGGCAACTCCATCCATTTTTCCTTTCAAACTTGGAATTACTTCTGCAACAGAAGTTGTAGCTCCAGAAGTTGTTGGGATTATATTAACAGCAGCCCCTCTTCCTCTTCTAAATTTTTTATGTGGCACATCTAATATTTTCTGGTCATTTGTATAAGCATGAACAGTTGTCATAAACGCTTTTTTTATTCCAAAATTATCCTGCAAAACTTTAGCAACAGGAGCTAAGCAATTTGTTGTGCATGAGCCCATTGAAATTATTTTATGCTCTTTTTTCAAGTTTTCATCATTTACACCTAGAACAATTGTAGCATCACACTTTTTAGACGGTGCTGAAATAATAATTTTTTTTGCGCCTGCTTTTATATGCTTATAACTTTCATCTTCAAAAAACCCAGTTGATTCAATAACAACATCAACTCCCAATTTTTTCCAGGGAAGTTTTTCAGGATTTTCCTCTGCAAAAACTTTTATTATCTTGCCATTAATCTTCAAGAAATCCTTTCCTGCTTCTACTTTTTTGTCATAATTTCCATAAACAGAGTCATATTTTAATAAATAAGCAAGATTTTTAGCATCTGTCAAATCATTTACAGCAACCACATTTATTCCTTTTTCCAAGCATATTTTCAGAACAGGCCTTCCAATTCTTCCAAGTCCATTAATTGCTACTTTCATTTTTTGCTCCTAATTTTACTAATTATTAAACAAATAATTGCTCCAACAAAAAAACCTAAAACCAAAGAATAAATTGCATAAATAAGATACATAATCCAAATATCTAAATCTAAAAATATTAGTCTTGTTGGATTTGTAAAAATCCATCCAAGAGTTATTCCTGAAGTTATTATAGGTAATATTATCTGTAAAATCAAAGCAATAATCATTCCCATCACTCCCCATTTTAACCAAGCTTTCATTCTAATTTCACCATCTTTTATAAAATAAATAAGATAATTGCTTTAATAAATCTTACTAATAAATAGAAATTTATTCTTTAAGTGTACCTGGAAACATCAGATTATAGATATCTTTTGCTTTCATTCCTGGCTTGTAAACTTCAGCAAATCTATCTGCATGTTTTTCATCTCTCCAAATTCTCATTGCCTCTTCCCAGCCATCATTTTCTCCACCAATATGATTTAAGTATTTGAATATTTTAACACAATAAAGTTGTTCAAGAGTTCTATCATCAGGACCTGCTAATAAAATTAAATCTCTAAGAAGACAATATCCTTTTTCGCCTGCTTTTCCTTTGCATCCGCAAATATCATCTATTGTTTCCTTATGAGTCCTCCCATTATTTCTAATATCCATTATAAAAATAAAATTAAAAACTACTTAATAAACTTTTTCAATATATTTCATATATGAGATATACAAAATTAATAAAAATATAAAAAAAGAAAAAAGATTTATTTTCCGAAGTTCATTTCAACTCCGCCAATCCATCCCGCAATTATATTATATAAGAATGCTCCAACAGCCCCTGAAATAAATCCAAGAACCCCATATATTATTGGCAGGGCAATTATTGCAAAAACCCCCATTCCAGCACCAACACCAGCAGAACCAGCAAGCGCGCCAATAGCTGTACCTAAAAGTGCAATAAATATTCCTGCAATTAAACCAAATATAGCTGTTGAAACCGCAGAAATTTTTGCAACAGAAAGAACCCCTAATTTTTTTAATTCTGACATTTTTCTTCACCTCCTTTCAGATTTTACTGTTTAATTTTATTTTTGTTCCAGATATATTGCAGGTTTTCCTGGCTTTGTCCTTCTTGCTTTATTTTCAGGATCATGCTTATTCTTGTCATTAACCATAAATATCTCAATCTTTATATTTGTTTTCTTTTCGATTAATTCTTTTCCATTTTCATAGATGTTTTTTTCATTAGGAATAACATAAACATAACCTTTGTTAATTTTCTGTCCCTTCGCTTCAACAATTCTTAAAATATTATTTATATCGTCAGCAAGCTGAGAAACCTGTTGTTCTTGCTTTTCTAATTTCAAATCAATTTTCTTTTCATCAGCAACAGGCCACTCAGCCAGACTAATAAATGGCTTGTTTCCAATTTTTTCCCATAATTCCTCACAAACATGCGGGCAAAAAACACTAAGTATTTTTAAAAAACTTTCCAGATCTTTTTTTGAAATTTCTTCCTCGTTTTCAAAACTTTCAAACAAACTTCGAAGTTTTATCACAATAAGATTATATCTCAGATTTTCAATATCGTCGCTTATTTCCTTTATTGCTTTGTTAATTTTGCTTTCAATTCTTTTTGAAGATTTGCTAATCTTAATATTTTCAAAATAATCAAAAATTTTATTGATTAATCTTAAACTGCCCTCAATTCCCTTTTCACTCCAATCAATGTCTTTGTCTGGACTTGCAACACTCACCAAAAATAGCCTGGCAGTATCAATGCCATATTTTTTAGAAACCTCATCAGGATTAATGACATTGCCTTTACTTTTACTCATTTTTTCTCCATCAGCACCATGCAGCATTCCTTGATTAAACAGTTTAATAAAAGGTTCATCAAAATGCAAAAATCCTAAATCCCTCAAAACTTTTGTAAAAAACCTTGCATAAATCAAATGCATACAAGCATGCTCTGCCCCTCCAACATAAAAATCAACAGGCATCCAATAATCAACTTTTTTATTATCAAATGGTTTTTTATTATTATTATTATTATCACAATATCTTAAATAATACCAAGAAGAATCAAAAAAAGTATCCATAGTATCTGTTTCTCTTCTTCCATTTCCCTTGCACTTTGGGCATTTAACTTTAATCCAATCTTTTGCAGTTTCCAAAGGATTTCCTTTTCCAAATTTAATTTTTTCAGGCAATTTAACAGGCAAATCTTTTTCAGATACGGGAACAATCCCGCATTTTTCACAATACATAACAGGTATTGGAGTTCCCCAATATCTCTGTCTCGATATAAGCCAATCTCTTAGTTTATAATTTACAGTTTTTTTACCAAGTTTTTTGCTTTGTAAATATTTTGTAATTTCTTCTTTTGCTTTTTCATTATCTAATCCATTAAACTTATCAGAATTAATCAAAATTCCATTTTCAGTATAAGCGTGCTGTTTTATGTCTCCTCCTTTAATTACTTCCTTAATTGAAATTTTATATTTCTTGGCAAACTGAAAGTCTCTTTCATCATGAGCAGGAACAGCCATTACCATCCCGCTTCCATAATCTGCAACAACAAAATTGCCTGTATAAACAGGAACTTTTTCTTTGTTAATAGGATTAATTGCATAGCTTCCTGTAAAAGCCCCTTCTTTTTCAAGTTCTTCAACTTCTTTCATTGATTTTTGTGAAACCGTCTTTATCTTTTTTAAGAATTTTTCAACATTCTCTTTATGCTCCTTTGTAACTAACTCCATCAGGTTTGGATGCTGCGCAGAAATAACCATAAAAGTCACTCCATAAAGAGTGTCTGGCCTTGTTGTAAATATCGGCCATTTTTTTCCATTAATTTCAAATTCAATTTCAGTTCCATAGGATTTTCCAATCCAATTTTTCTGCATTAATTTAATTCTTTCAGGCCAGATTAATCTATCAACTTTTTCTAATAATTCATCTGCATACTTGGTTGTTTTAATAAACCATTGTTCTAATTGCTTCATCTCAACATCAGTATCTTCGTGTCTCCAGCATTTGCCACTATGCACCTGCTCATTTGCAAGAACGGTGCCACACTTAGGGCACCAGTTAACAGAAGCTTTTTTTCTATAAACTAATCCATTTTCTAAAAATTTCAAGAAGAAATACTGATTCCATTTATAATAATCAGAATCACAGGTTTTTACAAGCCGATTCCAGTCATAACTTAAACCTAATTCTTTCATTTGTCGGGTATAGTTCTTAATTGCTTGTTCAGTAAATGGTTTGGGATGTGATTTAGCCTTAATTGCGGCATTTTCAGCAGGAAGTCCTAATGCATCAAATCCCATTGGATAGAGAACATTAAATCCGCTCATTCTCTTGAACCTTGCAAAAATATCCCCAATAGTATAATTTAAAGCATGCCCCATATGCAAACCTTGCGAACTTGGATACGGGAACATTTCTAAAACATAGTACTTCTTTTTTTTTCCTTCTTTAACCTGAAATATCTTGGCTTTTTCCCATTTCTCCTGCCATTTTTTTTCTATAACTCTAAAGTCTATTCCCATGTTCTTCATAGATATCCTATATTTTTAAAACTACCTTTCAGTTACCTTTAAATAATTATTAATCATTTTAAGAATATGATAATCATGCATTCAAATTTGACTTCAACATCCCAAAATGCATTTACTTTAGAAAACAAAAGCAAGTTAGGAGAGAAAAAACAAGGGAAAGTTATTTATTCTATTTATGAAGCCATTTATTTAATTGAAAATAAAAAAGCTCAATTAATTAGAAATAATAAACTTTTAACGCTTAATCAAGCAATCAAATCTCTTTTAAAAAGTAAGAATTATCAAGATAGTTATTTAATCTTCAAAGATTTAAGAAAAAGAGGCTATATTCCAAAAGCAGGGTTAAAATTCGGAGCAGACTTCAGAGTTTATGTAAAAAATGAAAAACATGCAAAATACCTAGTTCATATTGTTAATGAAAAAGATAAAATAGGTTTTAAAGAACTTCTTGCAAAAACAAGAGTCTCTCATTCAACTGCAAAAAAGCTATTAATTGCAATAATTGACAGCCAGGAAGATATAACTTATTTGGAAGTTGATTGGATGAAGATGTAATAAGTTATATCTTCTCATATTCCTATTCTAAAAACGGCTTACAAAACTTAATCTTCTCATCTGCATATCTTAAAATAGTTTGTTGTATTGTAGGAAAAGCATATTCAAAAAAAGTAAAAAGAGTTTCAAATCCAAAGCAAAACCATTATACCTATAAAGTGCAAAATAAAACTAAAAATAGCTAAAAATAAGGGTTTTACTTTTGTGAATCCTGCTAATAAAACATCTCCAATTTCATCCGGCAGAGGAGAAGCGATAAAAATACCAATAAAAACATATATCAAATAATGTCTTATTTTTCCGTTAATACTCTCTCTAAATTTTTCTTCAACTCTTCTAACTATCTTCACTTTATTTATATTCTTTTTTAAAGAAAAAAGCTCTTTTTTAAATGAAAATTTTATCTGTTTATCAATTACCAGCTACCTGTCTGCGCAGGCAGGCCAGTTACCAATCTTTAAAGCCATTTTTTTCTTTTGAAAACCGCCAACATAATCAAAATGGAAAGCAGCATCAGCCAGAG